>JAEEGJ010002298.1_pt1 | contig 109492 bp, 84 predicted proteins | sample 8958761 | NCBI WGS metagenome assembly JAEEGJ01 (sample SAMN16246546, study PRJNA631951) | gut metagenome | biome: gut microbiome; feature: rumen; material: RS-attached | host: Bos | place: Iran: Karaj | collected 2018-10 | reverse complement strand
AAAGATAGGCATTATTTCTGATATAAACAAGTAAAGGCCTGAAATCTTTAGAATAATTATTTGGTAGTTAGAGGGAAAATGCCTACCTTTGCAACGCAATGGATATAAAACGAATACTTGGATTTCTCCGCGAGATTATGGCCAACAACAATCGGGCTTGGTTTCAGGCGCATAAGGCGGAATATGATGCTGTTCGGAAGGAGTTCGAACAGGGGGTGGAGCAGGCGTTGGAACGCATCTGCAGCTTCGATGAGGAAGTGGTGCATCTGACAGTCAAGGACTGCACCTACCGTTTTTATCGCGATACACGTTTCTCACCAGACAAATCGCCCTACAAGAATCATTTTGGAGCCTATATCGATGCCAAAGGCAAGAAGGCGCTGAGAGGCGGCTATTATCTGCATCTGGAGCCGGAACATTGTCTGCTAGCTGTGGGCAATTATTGGTTACCAACCAATATTCTGACTTCTTGTCGTAATAAGATCATGGCAGAAACAGACGAGTGGCTGCGATGTGTGGAAAACAAGCAATTTCTGAAATATTTTGGTAGCGATACGGCTAGTAGTTTTCAGGAACCTACGAATATCTCCAGCTGGGATCAGCCACAAGGTTTCGGTTTGGAGAAACTCAAGACCTGTCCTTCGGGCTTTCCTAAGGATTGGGAGTATGTCCGTTATCTGCGACTGAAGGACTATTGTGCCTGGCATGCTGTCGATGAGGCTTTCTTCGAGGGCGATGGCTGGCTCGACGAGATGGAAAAGATGTATCGTGCTGCCAAGCCCATGATGGACTTCATGAACGAGGTGATTGACGATTATGAGTAATTTGAGACCTTACTTATGAAACAAATTAGGAAGATAATACCTTTAGCTATTCTGGCAGGCATCTGTATTTCCATTGGATGCGTGGTTAATCTGAGAGTAGGCGGTGTGGCTGGCGCTGTGCTGTTTGCTTTTGGTTTGACGACGGTGGTGTATTATGGCCTGAAGCTCTATACAGGCACAGCAGGCTTCATCCGCATGAAAGGAGACTGGACGATGCTCTGTCTGGTGCTCTTGGGCAATATCATCGGGTGCCTGCTCTCTGCATGGTTGATTGCTTATGCCCAGCCTGACTGCATCGAGCCAGCTTCGAAGATCCTGGCAGGACGATTGGCGAAAGGGCCTTTTGCCTGTTTCCTGTTGGCGATAGGTTGCGGATTCATTATGACAACTGCTGTAGAGTTCGCCCGGAAGGGGAAGATGTTGCCCTTGCTTCTGGGTGTGCCTGTATTCATTCTCTGTGGCTTCGCCCACTCTATCGCTGATGCATTTTACTTCCTTGTTTCCCCATCCGAACAACTTTTGCAAACAAGTGTCCTCATCGTCTACGTCGCTGAGGTTTTGGGCAATTTCGTAGGCTGCAACCTCTATCGCTGGATGCTGGTTTTTGAGCCCAAAGAAGATAAAAAATGCTAAAAAGTTGGTTATATGAAGATAATATCGTATCTTTGTGGCTTGAAATTTATTCATTACTAACAAATAATTCAATTACAAAATGAAGAATGTACCTGTAATTAAGATTGGTATCGTGGCTGTTAGCCGCGACTGTTTCCCTGAGTCACTGGCTGTTAACCGTCGTAAGGCCGTTATCGCCGAGTATGAAAAGAAGTTTGGTAAGGAAGGCATCTACGAGTGTCCTATCTGCATCGTTGAGAGTGAGATTCACGCTCAGCAGGCTCTCGAGGACGTTCAGAAGGCTGGCTGTAACGCTCTGTGCGTTTATCTGGGCAACTTCGGTCCTGAGATCTCTGAGACCATGATTGCTGACTGGTTCAAGGGCCCGTCGATGTTCATCGCTGCTGCTGAGGAGACTCAGAAGGACCTGATTGATGGTCGTGGTGATGCTTACTGCGGTATGCTGAATGCCAGCCAGGCCCTGAGCCTGCGCAAGACTCGCGCTTATATCCCTGAGGAGCCCGTTGGCGACGCTGCTCAGTGCGCTGAGATGATCCACGAGTTCCTGCCTATCGCCCGTGCTATCGTAGGTTTGCAGAACCTGAAGATCATCAGCTTCGGTCCTCGTCCTAACAACTTCCTGGCTTGTAACGCTCCTATCCGTGCTCTGTATGACCTCGACGTTGAGATCGAGGAGAACTCAGAGCTTGATCTGCTCGAGGCATTCCAGAAGCATCAGGGCGATCCACGCATCGACGATGTGGTGAAGGATATGGCTGCTGAGCTCGGCACAGGTAACAAGATTCCTTCTGTTCTGCCTAAGCTCGCTCAGTATGAGCTGACGCTGACAGACTGGATCGAGGGTCACAAGGGTAGCCGTCAGTTCGTGGCTATGGCCAACAAGTGCTGGCCTGCATTCCAGACGATGTTTGGCTTCGTTCCCTGCTATGTGAACAGCCGTCTGACGGGTCGTGGTATCCCCGTAGCTTGCGAGGTTGATATCTATGGTGCTCTGTCTGAGTACATCGGAACCTGCATCACTCAGGATGCTGTGACGCTGCTCGACATCAACAACTCTGTTCCTACCGATATGTTCGAGGAGAGCATCAAGGGCAAGAAGTTTGCTTGCGACAGTTACACAGAGAAGGAGATCTTCATGGGCTTCCACTGTGGTAACACAGCTTCTTCTAAGGTTTGCAACTGCCAGATGTGCTTCCAGCGCATTATGGCTCGCGCTCTGCCTGTTGAGGTTACTAACGGTACCCTCGAGGGTGACCTGAAGCCAGGTCTGGCTACAGTCTATCGTCTGCAGTCTACTGCTGATACCAAGCTCCGTGCTTACATTGCTCAGGGTGAGATTATTCCTGTGGCAACTCGTTCGTTCGGTTCTATCGGTATCTTCGGTATCAAGAACATGAGCCGCTTCTATCGTCACGTCCTCATCGAGAAGCACTATCCGCACCACGCAGCTGTGATGTTCGAGCACGCTGGTAAGTATCTGTGGGAGGTGCTGAAGTACATGGGTATCCCCGTTGAGGAGATCGACTACAACTTCCCGAAGGGTGACTACTACCCCACTGAGAATCCGTTCGCATAAGATGAACCTAAAATACAGCCCGCCTACTTTGACGAGGCGGGCTGTTTTCAACTGATTATCCTAACATTATTAACTTAAAAGTATTTAGCTTATGAAGAATTATTTACGCTATTCATTAATGATGGCATTATTCTTACTTTGTGGAAGCAGCTATGCTGGTACAAATGTAAAGTTTGACTTTGATGCCAATGGAAAAGACTTATTCGGACTTCCTGGTGAATCGTCCAGTGATGCCGGTGACGGTGATATCACAGAAGCCAAGACGGCTATTATTGATGGTGTGACCCTTACTGTTTCTCAAGCAGCAGAAGGAGTGACAAACCCCAATCGTATTTGGAGTAAGTCTCCTAAACTTCGTATGTATAGTGGTTTGATGATGATCACAGCTCCTTCAGGTCACAATATTACTGCTTTGACTTTCGATCAGGGAAAGTGGAATGACAAGAATACTGCAGATTCAGGTACGCTGAGCAGCACAGGATGGGAAGGCAATGCGCCTGTTGTCATTATTAGTATTGCAGGTAATACTCAGTTTAAGAGCATTACTGTTACAATAGATGGTGAAGGCGGTGACAATCCCGATGATCCTAATAGCAAGAGCTTGTTGGATAAATTTGACTTCACTTCAGGTACCATTACCGATAACGGTGACCAGACAGTATTCGAATTCGCTGGCAAAGCCCCGATGGGTGAAACTGGAGAGAAGATAGATATAACAGGAAAGATGCTGTTCGACTTCGAGAATAATATCTGCACTGCTTGCAAGGCATTAGTCACATTCCCCTCTGAGGTCATCGCAGTACTCGCTGAGGCAGATGCCAAAGCCAACGCTGATAAAGATGGATTCGCTTCTGTTGAAAGAGACGGTGCAACCTTGACTGTTGTCTCTTCGAGAGATTTCCTCGGCTATTCAAGAATTCTGATCAAGGCAACATTGAGATTATTGATAGGCGCTGAAACAATGGGTCTTGGTATTCTTGAGAGTCCTATGTCACCAAGTCAGGCCAACATGTTAGCAGGCGGTCTGGGAGCTGATGAAGTCCTCGATCAGGATGTCTATATCAAGGGTAAGATCGCCAATATCAAGTATGAGTTCAGTGCACAGTATGGCACTGCCACCTTCTTTATCTCTGCTGACGGTAAGGATGAATTCACCTTCCAGTGCTATTCTGTCTACACGCTTGAGAACAAGCCTTGGGTAGAGGGCAACACGCAGATTAAGGTAGGCGATGAGGTTATCATCTGCGGAAAGGTCACCAACTTTAAGGGTACCACTCCTGAGACAGCTTCAAAGCAGGCTTACATCTACTCTCTGAATGGGGTAACCAAGAATGAGGGTGGTAGCGAAATACCTGATACACCAAATGAGATAACCGTAGCCAAGGCCCTCGAGATTATCGCAGGCCTTGAAGACGGAAAGAAAACATCGGAAGAATATATTGTGAAAGGTATTGTTACTGCTGTTGAAGAAATCTCTACAAGTTATGGCAATGCAACATTCGACATCGCAGATAATGCAGGTGATGCAACAGTTCTGAAAGTTTATCGTGCAAAGGATGCCGAGGGTCAGAAGATCACTGATGAAAATATTGTGAAGGTTGGCGACACCGTTGTTGTACAGGGTCTCCTCCAGAAATATGTTAAGAATGACGTTGTTACTCCTGAAGTTGCCCAGAATGGTAAGATTTTGACCGTCAACGGTCAGTCTACTGGTATTACCATCATTAAGGCAGTTCAGGCTGAAACTCCTCTCTACAACCTCGCTGGTCAGCGTGTCGACGCAAACTACAAGGGTGTTGTCATCAAGAACGGACAGAAGATGATTCAGAAGTAATCATACTCCCCTACCCCTTTGGGGAAATCTAAAAAAGACTCCCAGCGGATTCGTTCTGCAGGGAGTTTTATTTTTCATGCAAAAACGAAGCAATCATTTTGCCATTTCAGAAAATCTTCGTAACTTTGTCGCTCAAATAAAGAAAGAGAAAAGATGGCAAAGAAAGACGGGGAACTAACCCCGATGATGAAGCAGTTCTTCGACCTGAAAGCAAAGCATCCTGATGCGGTGTTGCTGTTCCGTTGTGGCGACTTCTACGAGACCTACTGCGAGGATGCCGTAACGGCTGCGAAGATTCTTGGTATCACGCTGACACACAGGAACAACGGTTACAACAAGGGCGACGAGATGGCGGGTTTCCCCCATCACGCCCTCGATACCTATCTGCCTAAATTGGTGCGTGCTGGCAAGCGTGTAGCCATCTGCGACCAGCTCGAAGACCCCAAACTCACAAAGAAACTCGTCAAGCGAGGCATCACGGAACTGGTGACGCCTGGTGTGGCTCTCTCAGATAATGTACTGAACTATAAGGAGAACAACTTCCTGGCTGCTGTGCATTTTGGAAAAGTGGCTAGTGGTGTGGCTTTCTTGGATATATCTACAGGAGAGTTTCTGACGGGTGAGGGAACAGTAGACTATGTGGAGAAGCTGTTGGCAAATTTCTCGCCTAAGGAGGTGCTCTTTGAGCGAGGCAAGAAGCAGCAATTTGAGCAGAAGTTTGGCAATAAATTCTTTACTTTCGAACTCGACGACTGGGTGTTTACTGAACAGACTGCACGCACAAAGCTGTTGAAGCATTTCCACGTCAAGAACCTCAAAGGTTTTGGCGTCGACCATCTGCAGAATGGTGTCATTGCCTCAGGCGCCATCTTGCAATACCTCGAACAGACACAGCACACACAGATAGGACATATCACGTCTATCTCACGCATCGAAGAAGACAGGTATGTGCGACTGGATAAGTTCACGATCCGCAGTCTGGAGCTGATTCATCCGATGCAGGATGATGGAAAGTCTTTATTGGATGTCATCGACAAGACGGTGAGCCCGATGGGAGGCCGTCTGCTACGTCGCTGGCTGGTGTTTCCACTGAAAGATGAGAAGCCTATCAACGAGCGTCTGGATATCGTGGACTATTACTATCGCGAGCCTGATTTCCGCCAGTGTATCGATGAGCAGATTCATCGTATTGGCGATTTGGAGCGTATCATCTCGAAGGTGGCTGTGGGTCGCGTTTCGCCTCGTGAGGTGGTGCAGTTGAAGACAGCATTGCAAGCCATCCAACCCATCAAGACAGCCTGCCTTTATGCTGACAATGAGGCCTTGAAACGGGTAGGGGAGCAGCTGAATCTTTGTGAGACCCTGCGCGACAGAATTGAGAAGGAAATCCAGAATGATCCACCACAATTAATAGCTAAGGGAGGCGTGATTCGCGACGGTGTGAATGCAGAACTCGACGAATTGCGCAGTATTGCCTATAGTGGCAAGGACTATCTGCTGAAGATTCAAGAGCGCGAGGCAGCAGAAACAGGCATTTCTTCGCTGAAAATAGGCTATAATAACGTATTCGGTTATTACCTCGAAGTGCGCAATACCTATAAGGATCAAGTGCCAGCAGAATGGGTTCGCAAGCAGACGTTGGCTCAGGCAGAGCGCTATATCACGCAGGAACTGAAGGAATACGAAGAGAAGATTCTGGGCGCTGAGGATAAGATTCTGTCGCTGGAAGCTAAGCTATTTAACGACTTGATTCTAGGCATGCAGGAGTATATCCCGCAGATTCAGATCAATGCGAATATCATCGCCCATCTTGATTGTTTGCTGAGCTTTTCGAAGGCTGCTGAGGAGAATAAATATGTGCGTCCTGTAATAGACTCTACGGAGGTCATCGATATCAAGCAAGGTCGCCATCCTGTCATTGAGAAAGAACTGCCTTTGGGTGAGCGATATGTGCCCAATGATATCCTACTCGACAACGAGCGTCAGCAGATCATCATTATTACAGGTCCGAATATGGCTGGTAAATCGGCGCTGCTGCGTCAAACGGCATTGATAGTACTACTGGCGCAGATTGGTTGTTTCGTGCCCGCAGAGGCCGCGAGAATCGGTCTGGTGGATAAGATCTTCACTCGAGTGGGAGCATCAGATAACATTTCACTTGGAGAATCCACGTTTATGGTGGAAATGACTGAGGCTTCGAACATTCTTAATAATGTGTCTTCTCGCTCGCTAGTGCTCTTTGATGAGTTAGGCCGAGGTACCAGCACCTATGATGGTATTTCTATCGCCTGGGCCATTGTGGAGTATCTCCACGAGAATGCTAAAGGCCATCCTCGTACGCTCTTTGCGACGCACTATCACGAGCTCAACGAGATGGAGAAAAACTTCTCGCGCATCAAGAACTATAATGTCTCAGTAAAAGAGGTCGATGGCAAGGTGATTTTCCTGCGTAAATTAGAACGGGGCGGGAGTGAACACTCGTTTGGTATCCACGTGGCAGAGATTGCGGGTATGCCTCGCTCGATAGTGAAGCGCGCTAACGTGATTTTAAAGCAGCTGGAGGCCGAAAATGCTTCCGTAGGCAGCGTAGGCAAGCCCACAGCAGAAATCGCTGCTTCTCGCGAAGGTATGCAGCTCTCGTTTTTTCAGCTCGACGATCCCGTGCTCTGCCAAGTCCGCGATGAAATCCTCGGCCTCGATGTGAACAATCTCACACCCCTTGAAGCCCTCAATAAACTTAACGACATTAAAAAGATTGTCTCTGGTAAATAAGTGTATCTTATCACAAAATAAGCGCCACTTCCCAAGCGAGAAGTGGCGCTTAATTTTTGTTACTTGGCGCTTATTATTTGTAGGGATTAACGAAGCTGATACGGACGTTGTATTTCATCCGCGTGATTATTCCGTTGTGCTTGCCAGGAGTCCATTTCGGCATCTTCTTGATCACGCGGTAGGCCTCCTTGGCGAAGAGTTTGGCGAATTGTTGCTTCAACTCTTTCTGCTTGGATTCCGTCTCCTGCGAGAATCTGGTCGTATTGAAGCGGTTAATCTTGCAGTCACGGGCGGAAATGTCTGATAATGAGCCGTCTTCGTTGACGAAGAACGTCATGATCACTTGTCCCTCTACGTCGTAGTCCTGAGCAGCATCAGGATACTGCACGTTCTTCTCGAGAAATCGCATCAGCGCCTTCTCCCCACCAGGATATCTGGGGAAAGTCTCAGCAATTTCACTGAAAATTTTCTTCGTTTCTGTTGTGTCGTTTTTAACACGAATGCTGTCTGCGCTTTGTGCTACTGCGCCCATTGTCAGGGCTGCAAGTATAATAGATAAAATTGTTCTTTTCATATTTTTCATTTATGCCACTTTTTTGGCTCTTATCATACAATAGACACCAATGATGATGAATGGAATACTGAGGATTTGTCCCATGTCGAGTGGGAGAGTGGCCTCGAAGGCTTCCTGAATTTCCTTGGTGTACTCGATGAGGAAGCGGAAGGTGAAGATATAGGTCAGGCAGAAGCCGAAATACCAGCCTGTGCCGATCTTCTCAGGCATCTTCTTGTGGAGCACCCACATGATAAAGAAGAGTAGGGCATAGGCGATGGCTTCGTAAAGCTGGCCTGGATGGCGAGGCATCCCATCAACCTTCTCGAAAATAAAGGCCCAGGGAACATCTGTAATTTTACCGATAATCTCAGAATTCATGAGGTTACCCAAGCGGATAAAACAGGCCGTCGTTCCTGTGGCGATGGCGATATTGTCAAGTACCGTCCAGATGCTGAGTTTCGTCTTGCGGACATAGAGCCAGAGGGCCAGCATCAGACCTAAGGTACCACCATGCGAAGCGAGCCCTGCGTAACCCGTGAGTTTCCAGCCTCCATCGGGCAGGAAATGAATGGGCAGCAGCATCTCTACAAAGCCCTTCAAAGAGGTCAGGTAGTCCTGTGGCTGATAGAAAAGGCAGTGGCCTAAGCGCGCACCAATCAGGATACCGAAGAAGCAGTAGATAAACAAGGGATCGAAATACTCATCCTTGATCTTCTGCTCTTTGTAGAGTCGCTTCACCACGAGATAGGCGAGTGCCAATCCGATGATCCACATCAAACCGTACCACCTTACCGTTATCGGCCCCAGATGAAAGGCCTCAAGATCCGGATCCCAGACGATAAAATTCAGCAAGTCTGTCATAGCTTATACGTTGAATCTAAAATGCATGATGTCACCATCCTGGACGATGTAATCTTTGCCTTCGACAGCGAGTTTTCCTGCCTCGCGGACAGCGGCTTCGGAGCCATACTGGATATAGTCGTTGTATTTGATGACCTCTGCGCGGATAAAGCCCTTTTCGAAGTCGGTGTGAATGACACCAGCACACTGAGGCGCCTTCCAACCTTTCTTGTATGTCCAAGCCTTTACCTCCATCTCTCCAGCGGTGATGAACGTTTCGAGGTTCAGCAGGGCGTAGGCCTTTTTGATCAGGCGATTCACACCACTCTCTTCGAGGCCCAATTCCTCCAGGAACATCTGCTTATCCTCGTAGCTCTCGAGCTCAGCGATATCCTCTTCTGTCTTAGCTGCGATGATCATCGTTTCAGCGCCTTCTTCTTTGGCCAGCGCCTCTACTTTCTTGGTGAAGTCATTACCGTCTTTGGCATCAGCCTCGCCCACATTGCAGACATAAAGCACGGGCTTCGATGTCAACAGGAAGAGATTACGGGCACAATCCTGCTCGTCTTTGCTCTCGAACTCCACGATACGGGCATTCTTACCCTGCTCCAGCACCTCTTTATAGGCCTTCAACACCGTCACTTCAACCTTTGCATCCTTATTACCAGCAGCAGCGGCCTTCTCTGTCTTAGCCAGACGGCTCTCGATGGTCTCGAGGTCTTTCAGTTGCAGCTCCGTATCGATGATTTCCTTGTCGCGAATGGGGTCGATGGTGCCGTCTACGTGGGTGATATTCTCATCCTCGAAGCAACGCAACACATGGATAATCGCATCCGTCTCACGGATATTTCCCAAGAATTTATTTCCCAGGCCCTCGCCCTTCGAGGCGCCTTTCACAAGACCAGCGATATCTACGATTTCACAAGTTGCAGGCACGATACGGCCAGGATGTACCAACTCTGCGAGTTTCGTCAGACGCTCATCGGGTACGGTGATGACACCCACATTGGGCTCAATCGTACAAAACGGAAAGTTTGCTGCCTGAGCCTTCGCACTCGAGAGGCAGTTAAACAAAGTGGACTTGCCCACATTCGGCAGTCCTACAATACCACATTTTAATGCCATTTTCTTCTATAAACGTTTATTTCGGGTGCAAAGGTACTAAATAATTCATAATTCATAGTTCATAGTTTATAATTATTTGCTTGTCTTTGCAACTTTTTGTAACTTTGTTGCGTCAAACAGACAAAGTGAAACCCCAAAAAGAGACAGAAAATGAAGACTTATTTGTTATTGACGTTATTAGTAGCGCTGCTTTCTATGAATGGATGTAACGTGAAAGTTGGTGATGGTGAGAATATTGTTGAACCCAGCGAGAACATCGTCAAGGCCAAGTATCCGCAAAAGGCTTTTGATAAGGTCGACAATCATGTGGTAGGTACGATTCAGTTGGTTCAGAGTGACCAGAGCCGTGTGACGCTCTCTGCCCCTGAGAACTATATCGAATACTTTGAGTTCGAGAACAAAGGCGGCAAGTTGAATATCAATTACGCTAAGAAGAGCGTGAATATGAGTGCGAACGACGTAATCATTATCATCTATACGCCCAATCTCCGCGAAGTGAAGAATTCAGGTGCTGCTGATATCCATCTTGACAGCCTGAATACCGATGAATTCAAGGCCATCAATTCTGGTGTAGGTTCGTTCGAGTTGAACCACATCAACGCCAAGAAGATCGATGTTTCTTGCAGCGGTGTAGGCAGTATCAATATTGATGGTCAGGCGGATGAGGCAGAATACTCTTGCTCTGGTGTTGGTGGTATCCACGCTCAGGAAATGAAGGCACGTGAAGTGAAGGCGCATGTGAGTGGAGTAGGGGGTATTGATTGCTACGCCTCAGACTATATCAATGGTCGTGTCACAGGCGTTGGAGGACTCAATTATGCGGGCCATCCTGCCAAGAAAGACCTTCATCACAATATGACAGGCGGAATCAACGAACTATAAACAGATGATACAACCAACATTTCATTTCTATGATTTTGGAGAAGGCGTAAAGGCCTTCAGCAGCACTCGAAAAGGGGGCTGTAGTGAGGGCAACTACGCAGAGTTTAATATCAATCATTATTGTGGCGACAGCGAAGATGCGATACAAATAAATCGCACTTCGCTGTGCCAGTATTTAGGAATTAGCAATGACCGTCTGATAATGCCTCATCAGGTGCATCAGACGGAGATTGTGGCTATCGATGAGGCTTTTCTCAGGCTTTCCGCAGATGAGCAGAAAGCGAGACTTGAGGGCGTAGATGCGCTCATGACTGGTGTTGCAGGTGTCTGTATCGGTGTGTCTACTGCGGATTGTATCCCAGTGCTTGTGTATGATAAGGTGCAGCGTGTTTCTTGCGCCATTCATGCAGGTTGGAGAGGCACCGTCAAACGCATCGTGGAGAAGGCTGTGGAGACGATGATTTCCGTTTATGGCTCGCGTCCTTCAGACCTCCTGGCTCAGATAGGCCCAGGCATTCATCTCGAGAGTTTCGAGGTGGGCGATGAGGTCTATGAGACCTTTGCTCATGAGGGTTTTGAGATGGAATCCATCAGTAGAAGATACCCTGCTGCAGACGGCTCTTCTATCACGAAATGGCACATTGATCTGCCTGAATGCAATCGCCTGCAACTGCTCTCCAAAGGTATTCCCCAGAGCCAGATTTCTGTCTCTAAGATCTGCACTTTCCAACAGTCTGATACTTATTTTTCTGCCCGTCGTCTGGGCATCAATTCAGGTCGTATCTTTACAGGAATCCTGATGCTTTAATGTGCCTCTAACCAGTTTTCTCCAAAGCCGGAATCAGCTACGAGGGGCACACTTAACGGGAAGGCCTTCTGCATCTCTTCGATGACGATGGCTTCCACCTTTTCTTTTTCCTCAGGATAGACGCTGAAGTTGAGTTCGTCATGTACTTGGAGAATCATCTGGCTTCGGATGCCCTCTTTTTTGAAGCGTTCGTGAATATGAATCATCGCCACCTTGATGATATCCGCAGCAGTGCCCTGAATTGGGGCATTGATGGCATTGCGCTCTGCAAAACCACGAACGGTGGCGTTGTGGGAGTTGATATCTGGAAGATAACGACGACGTCCGAACAGGGTAGTGACATAGCCTTTTTGACGAGCCACTTCCTTCGATTTCTCCATATAGTCGTGTACCTGTGGGAAGGTGGCAAAATAGCCGTCTATCAGCATCTTGGCTTCATCGCGAGGGATGTCGAGACGCTCTGCTAAGCCAAAGACGGTGATACCATAGATGATACCGAAGTTGGCCCGTTTCGACTTGGTACGCTCATCGCGCGTCACCTCTTCGATAGGTTTCTTATAGATGTTTGCTGCTGTGGCTGCATGCAGGTCCTTGCCCTCCTTGAAGACTTCAATCATCTGGGGATCCTGCGAAAGATGGGCCATCACACGCAATTCAATCTGAGAATAGTCTGCTGAAAAGAACAGACAACCGGGCTCTGGGATAAAGGCCTTGCGGATTTCCTTGCCATCTTCACCTCTGATGGGAATGTTCTGGAGGTTGGGATCCGAAGAGCTCAGACGACCTGTGGCGGTGATGGTCTGATTGAATGACGTGTGAATATGTCCTGTACGAGGATTTATCAGCTTCGGTAAGGCATCGATATAGGTGCCAATCAGTTTCTTTAAACCTCTGTGTTCCAATATATCTGCAACAATTTCGTGCTTGTTTCGCAGTTGCTGGAGCACTTCCTCAGAGGTGACGTACTGTCCAGTCTTCGTCTTCTTAGCCTTCTCAACGATTTTGAGTTTATCGAAGAGAATCTCACCCACTTGCTTAGGTGAAGCAATATTAAATGGTACGCCCGCAAGTTCGTAGATACGACGTTCGAGCTCGTTCATACGGTCTGTGAAAACCTTTGACGTTTCTTTCAGTGATTCCGTATCGAGACAAACACCACTCATCTCCATTTCTGCCAACACGGGCATCAATGGCATCTCTATCTCGTAGAATAGTTTTTCGCATTCGAACTTTTTCAGTTCTGGCTCCAACTTGTTTTTCAGACGCAAGGTGACGTCTGCATCCTCAGCTGCATACTCGTACACCTGAGAGGGTAGGAGGTCGCGCATCGATTTCTGGTTCTTACCCTTGGGACCAATGAGCTCATCGATATGGATGGTCTGATAGTTCAGATAGATCTCAGCCATATAGTCCATATTGTGATGCAGTTCAGGTTGGATGAGGTAGTGGGCGATCATCGTGTCCCACATTGGACCTGCGAGATGGATGTCGTAGTTGCGAAGTACTTCAAGGTCGTATTTCAGATTCTGACCGATTTTCAGAATTTGCTCGTTCTCATAGACGTCTTTAAAGATATTAACAATTCGCAACGCTTCTTCACGATTTGCCGGAATCGGCACGTAGAAGGCCTCAAATTCCTTCACCGCGAAGCTCAAACCCACCAATTCTGCGTCAATCGATGAGGTTGAAGTGGTTTCCGTGTCTAGACTGAGAATTTCGTTTGTCAAAAAATAATCATGAAGTTTCTGCAAATCTTCCTCATTTTCAACGAGTTTGTAATCATGAGCCACCGTTTTCAGGCTCTCAAAACTCGAATTTTCGCTCAAATTCGCCCCGTCGGCAGGAAATTCTGCAAAGAGATCGAGTTGTCCGTTAACGGGAATTTGCGGTTTTTGGCTTTTTTTAAGAACTCGGTCTGCGAACGACTTCATCTCTAGTTCAGACAACAGACGACCTAATTCTTTCTCATCAGGGTCGACAAGTTTCAAATTTTCCATATCGAGTTCGATAGGCACATCCGTTTTGATGGTCGCCAGGAAGTAACTCATCTTGATATCGTCGACATGCTCTTCCACTTTTTCGCGAAGTTTGCCTTTGATTTCTGACGAACGAGCCAGTAATCCTTCGATGGAACCGAAGTCATTGATGAGTTTCACGGCCGTTTTCTCACCCACACCAGGACATCCAGGGAAATTATCCGCCGAATCACCCATCAATGCGAGCAGATCAATGACCGATTCTGTCGATGGAATGCCGTATTTTTCACATACCTCCTTGGGTCCCATCGTCTCATAACCACCTCCGTGACGAGGGCGGAAGATCTTCACGTTGTCGCTCACTAGTTGTCCATAGTCCTTATCAGGGGTCAGCATATAGGTCTCAATACCGTTGGAACCGGCTTTTTTTGCCAAAGTTCCGATGACATCATCAGCCTCAAAACCATCCACTTGTAGGATAGGGATACGGTAAGCCTTTAACAAATCCTTGATGATTGGCACGGCCTTGCGGATGTCCTCTGGCGTCTCTTCGCGCTGGGCCTTATACTCCGGAAAAGCCTCGCTGCGGAAGGTTGGACCATGAGGATCGAAGGCCACACCGATATGGGTGGGCTTTTCTTTCGTGAGCACCTCGTTGAGGGTATTCAGGAAGCCCATGATGGCACTTGTGTTCAGACCTTTTGAGTTGATTCGAGGGTTTTTGATGAACGCATAATAACTGCGATAAATGAGCGCATACGCGTCTAAAAGAAACAATTTCTGCATAACTTTCTTAATTTTCGGTGTAAAATTACATAATTTTCTTTGAATTCCAATGTATTTTTACTATTTTTGCATCGAAAAATATGTGTGAGATGGATTATTTGTCAATCATACGCAAGCCCATTGAGGGTGAGATGAACGACTTTGTGAGGTTGTTCAACGAGAGTTTGTCACAAGGTGAAGGACTGCTGGAACAGGTGCTTTCCCATATCCGTCAGAGGGGCGGAAAGCGCATGCGTCCGATGCTGATTTTGCTGTCTGCAAAGAACTTTGGTGAGGTGTCGGATGTCACCCAGAATGCGGCTCTCGGATTGGAGTTGCTGCATACGGCTAGTCTTGTTCATGATGATGTGGTGGATGAGAGTAGTGAGCGCAGAGGGCAGCCTTCGGTGAATGCTTCTTATAATAATAAGGTGGCTGTGCTCGTGGGTGATTATATCCTCTCCACAGCCTTGCTCCGAGTAGCTCTTTCAAACAATCATAGAATCGTACAACATCTGGCGGAACTTGGACGAACACTTGCTGCTGGTGAAATCCTGCAACTTTCGAATATATCGAATCAAGTGATTTCGGAAGAGGTTTATTATCAGGTAATTGACAAGAAAACGGCCGTACTCTTTGAGTCGTGTGCAGCGCTTGGAGCCCTCTCTGTTGGCGTCTCCGAAGAGGAGATAGAGAAAGCCAAAAAGTTCGGACACAATATTGGTATGATTTTCCAGATTCGTGATGATATCTTTGATTACTATGATTCTAAGGAAATAGGTAAGCCTACTGGTAACGATATGACGGAAGGAAAGCTGACTCTGCCTGTTATCTATGCCCTGAATCATACCGATATGCCCGCTATGCAGACGTTGGCCAAGAAGGTGAAGGCTGGCACGATCAATCCTGATGAAATCGCCGTGTTAGTGGAGTTTACCAAGCAAAATGGAGGTATCGATTATGCAGAACGGAAGATGGAGGAGTTTGCCAAAGAGGCTCAGAAATATATCGATGAAAGCGTGAAACCAGAGTTGAAAGACGCCTTCACCGCCTATCTCGAATACGTCATCCAGCGTAAACTTTAGATAAAAGAACATATAAAAAGACAGAGTAACATACTAACATATTTTTAGCCGGATGGTTTATTTGTTAATATGTTACTCTGTCTTTAATTCGTTATTCTGTCTTAGAAGAACTTTGTTTCTACGCCAGTCAATTCGCTAAGCAAGAGGTTAGCCAGTCGGCTGGTACCCAATCGGAACAGCTCGTTGGTTAGCCATTTTTCGCCTAGGAGCTCTTTCACGATGGTGTAGTAGATAAGTGCGTCCATGACCGAATTAATGCCGCCAGCGGGCTTAAAACCAACCATTACGCCCGTTTCATCGTAGTATTCCTTGATGGCCTGACACATGACGTAAGCTGCTTCGGGCGTTGCACTGATTTTTTCCTTGCCTGTAGAGGTCTTGATATAGTCGGCACCAGAATACATTGCCAACAACGAAGCCTTCTTGATGTTAGCGCAGGAACCTAAGTCGCCAGTTTCGAGGATCACCTTCATGGGCACTTCGCCACAGGTCTCCTTCTGTTGCTGGATTTCGTCACAAACGGTCTCGTAATCGCCGCTCAGGAACTCGCCCACGTGCATCACGATATCCACATTCTCAGCGCCGTCGCGAATGGCCAAGCCTGTCTCTACGGTCTTCACTTCAATCAGGGCCTGCGAAGAGGGGAATGCACCACTCACGCAAGTGGGAATCACGCCCTCAACCTCCAATGATTCGCTTACCAGTTTAGTAAAGCGAGGGTAGGTGACAACGGTGGCCACATGAGGCATTTGCGGATATTCGTTGGCGAACTTGTTGACCTTCTCAACCAATTGCAACACGCTTTCTGCGGAGTCCTGCGTGGTAAGGGTTGTCAACTCGATGCTGCCGAACATGAAACGCTTCACTTCGGGTGTATCGTTCTGAGGTACTTTCTCTGCAATGATTTTCTTCACTGCTTCCTTCACTTCCTCGTCCGAAATCTCGAGGTTGTACTTGCCCAGAGCCTCTTCAATCTTGCTCTTCTGGGGCATCTCGTGGTGATGATGATGTTCTGCCATAATCGTTTTATTTTAGCGTTAATAATAATGTTTTTATGCCATTAATTTCTTGTTATGGATGTGGCGGAGAGAGTCGCGTTGGGTCTTCTTCTCGATGCTCTTTTCGAGCTCTTGAGTGAGGTCTACACCTGTCTGATTAGCCAGACAGAGCAGCACCCAGAGCACATCGGCCATCTCTTCGCCCAAGGCTGCCTTGCCATTGTCCTCGCCACGCGGATCTTCTGCCTTCCACGACTGATCGCCATATCTGCGGGCTATGATTCTCGCCAGTTCGCCCACTTCTTCCGTCAGAACCGTCATATTCGTCAGTTCTGAGAAGTAGCGCACGCCGTATTCCTTAATCCAGCGGTCTACCAATTCCTGTGCTTCCTTGATGGTCATCTCATTCGAATGATTAAAAACCACAATAGTGCAATCAAACAAAGCATGACGACGATATTCATACGGTTGTCACGCTGATACTCTTTCCAGTGAAAAGCCTTGTAAATCACGACCAAGAGCCACAATAATATACCAATGCTACAGGCCCAAATACCTGTAGTCAAACTCAAAAATCGGTGCATGATGCATCCGATAAACATGAGGATAACGCCGGATATTTCTATTTCCTTGAGATACTTCTTCATTCTAAACTAAAAAGTTTGGGACCCATAAAAATCAAAAGTAAGGCCCAGATAATGATGATAATAACCAATGTAGCTATCCATTCGTAATTCAACAGTCTGCTGTTCTTTTTCCATCTCAACAATCCCCAGATAGGTATGATTGGCGAAAGGATCAGAAAGATAATCATAATCCACTTCTTAATGGGAATTGGCAGCATGTTGAATGCAACCAATATGAGGCCTATGCATCCCCACTTGTAATATGGATTTTTGAAGAATTCCTTGATGGTCATAGCTGCAAAACTAGAGTCCGAAAAGTGATAGTCCAACGAGCACTAAGAAGGCGACGGAAATGTAGTTGGAAATCTTGTCGTTTTCCTTCCAGTGGATGATGGTCCAGATGCTCGAAAGGGTCATGATACCAAGGCCGATCCAAACTAGGATGCCAATACTCATAATACGGCCCAGGATATAGCAAATCAGGGCTGCAAAATTCACGTAATTCGTTAATTGTCTTCTGTCCATATTTAATAGTTTGTATTTAATGAGTGCATCCAATTTTTATTATGTCAAAAAAGAGTAGATAGCCTATTCCTAATAGCATAATGCAATATGCAAGTGCCATAAGAAACCCTTTAGTGCCTTTTTCTTTTGTAAAAAGGAAAACTTTGGGAATAGTCAATACAAATCCTGTCCAAAATAAGACTCTTTGAATGGCAAAACCAAACAATTCATAATTACTGAATACAAATATAAACCCTATGAGAATCATCAACGATCCTATAATGCATAGTATGTTTACTATTTTATTCATAATTATTCCTTATTTTTGGTGTCCATACAAATTGTCACAGGACCGTCGTTAAGCAATTCTACCTTCATATCAGCGCCGAATTCGCCTGTGCCTACGGGCTTGCCTATGGCCTCGGAAAGCTGGGCACAGAAGGCTTCGTAGAGTGGGATAGAGTGCTCGTGCGAACCGGCTCTGAACCAGCTCGGACGATTACCTTTCTTATAGCTGGCGTAGAGTGTGAACTGACTGACCACAAGAGCCTCGCCATTAACGTCTAAGATGCTGCGGTTCATGACATCGTTTTCGTCACCAAACACACGAAGGTTGGCGATTTTCTTCACCAGCCAGTCTACGTCTTCCATTGTGTCCTCGTCGCAGATGCCCAGCAGAATCAGGTATCCTGGTCCTATCTGGCTCTTCACGCTGCCCTCGATGGTGACGCTGGCGTGGGTAACTCGTTGTATGACAGCTCTCATTGTTCCTAGAATTTTCGGCAAAGATACAAACTTATTTCGTAACCTCCAAATTTTTTCTTCCAGTTTTATGTGGTCATTTGGTCATGGTCATTTGGTCATTTTCGATTTCGGAACCTCGGTCATTTGCTCACTATATATAAATAGAATATTTATATTATAGTGGCAGTTTTGACAGCATCCGTTTTCGATTTTGACCAAATGACCATGACCAAATGACCGCACAGGAAATGGAACTTTTTGCGTGTCTTTTCCTAATTTCGGTTGACATTTTTTTATTTATTTCCTGATGTAGTTGACAGTCGTTTTACTGGACAAGTTGACAATTTTCCTGACATCGACCTGCCTAAGCAACAAATTTTTCCCAGGCAGGGAACAATTGTTACCACTAATGGTAGCAATCCGCCTACGTGTTTGCTATTGCTCCGAAGGGTGAAAATGATCGTAGATGATTTGTGCTTTTGAGGGCCCAATCAACTGACTGAGCGTTTCGAGATTTGCCTCACGGATAGCACGAACCGTTTTAAGGCCATTTAGAAGCTCGTCACGCGTCTTGGGGCCGATGCCCTTGATATCATCCAGCTCGGAGTGTAAAGCGCGCTTAGAACGCTTATTTCGATGGAATTCGATGGCAAAGCGATGTACCTCGTCCTGAATCTTCGTGAGCACGTGAAACAACTCGGAATCTGTCTTCAGTGCGACATGAATCGGTGGGAATCCATAGAGCATTTCGTTGGTGCGATGACGGTCGTCTTTGGCAAGTCCGGCGATGGGGATATCGAGGCCTAGTTCGTCTTGAATCACCTCACGAATCACCTCCATCTGTCCCTTTCCGCCATCAGCAATAATGAGGTCGGGTAGGGGTTGTTCTTCATCGAGCATTCTTCTGTACCTGCGACCCACCACTTCCTTCATCGAAGCATAGTCGTCAGGACCCTCTACCGTCTTGATATTGAAGCGTTTATAGTCTTTTTTGCTCGGTTTCATCGCCTTGAAAACAACACATGACGCGACCGCATCAGTACCAGAAATATTCGAGTTGTCGAAACACTCGATATGATAGGGTAATTTCGGTAGATGCAGCTTGTCTTGCAGCTCTTTCATTAAGCGTGTCTGCTTCTGTTCCGGGTTCAGTTTCTCGGCCTGTTTTAGACGATCGAATTTGTATTGTTTTCCGTTCTGGATAGAGAGGTCGAGCAGGGTCTTTTTATCGCCTCGTTGAGGTATCGTAAAGGTCACATTTTCCAGTTCGATATCAACCTCTTCAGGGACGATAATCTCCTTCGAATCGCTCTTGAAACGCTGTCTCAATTCGATGATTCCCAGCTGCAGAAGTTCCTCGTCTGTCTCGTTCAGTTTCTTCTTGTATTCAATCGTAAAACTCTGGTTGATACTGCCGTTCGACACGTGGATATAGTTGATAAATGCCATTTTTTCATCTGACGTAATAGAGAATACATCCACGTTGTTGATCGTCTGGCTTACCACCTCACTATGGCTTGCAAATCCCTCCAGAGCCAGATATTTCCGCTTCACTTCTTCGGCTTCCTCAAAACGCAATTCTTCGGAGAGTTTTAGCATCTCTTCTTTGAGATCGCGAACCACCTGTCGACTGTTGCCTTTCAGGATTTCGCGGGCCTGACGGATGTTTTTCTGATAGTCTTCATAACCCTGTTTTCCTACGCACGGACCCATACATTTCTTAATATGATAATCCAGACAGACCTTGTATTTTCCTGCCTCAATACCCTCTTTTGTGATCGGTTGACGACAGGTGCGAGGATGATACAATTCTTTGATGATCTCAAGCACGGCATACATCGAACCAACGTGAGAGTAGGGCCCGAAATATGTTCCCCATTTCTTGTTGATGGTTCGTGTCTTGAAAATTCGTGGGAAAAACTCGTTAGTGACACAGATAGAAGGGTAGGTTTTGCCGTCTTTCAGCAGCACATTATAGCGGGGATTGTACTTCTTGATGAGTGAATTTTCCAGTAGCAAAGCATCCTCTTCAGTATTCACGACCGTATAGCTGATATCGTGGATTTTGCTGACGAGGACCTTTGTCTTGAAACGATCCACTTCTGTGTGGAAGTAAGACGAAACTCTCGCTTTGAGATTCTTCGCCTTACCCACATAGATAATAGTATGATTCTCGTCGTAGTATTGATAGCTGCCAGGCTTCTCTGGAAGTCTGCTAACAATACCTTTCAGATACTCCAACCGTTTCTCGTTTTCTTCTTTCGTCATCCTTTGAAGCTGTGTTTGTCAATCGCCCGACCCTTTTATTTATTAGGTTTCTGCGAGTTTTGTTTCACGTGGAACAATTTTATATGGTCAAGAGTGTTGTGAGCTCTATGCCATCAAAAAGATCACGTCCGTGCAAGCCTTCGTCTGTGATTTCGATGATGAAATTCATATAGACTTTCTTGGGATTGAAATGCTCAACGAGTTTGTAGGCTGCTTTTGCTGTGCCACCTGTTGCCAATAAGTCGTCGTGTATCAATACAACGTCATCGGGTTCGATGGAGTCGATGTGCATCTCGATGGTATCGACACCATATTCCTTTGAAAACGATTCCTTGATAACCGTTGCGGGAAGTTTGCCTGGTTTGCGAGCCATGACTACACCACAGCCAAGTCTACCAGCAAGAGCAGAAGCCATCACAAAACCACGACTCTCGATTCCAACGATCTTGGTAAGACCCTTGTCTTTGTAAATTGCTTCCAATTCGTCGAGCATAATTTTCATGCACTCCGCGTTCTTGTAGAGTGTAGTCACGTCTCTGAAATTGATACCCTTCTTGGGAAAATCTGGTATACAACGCAGATTGTCAATCAGTACTTTGTTATTCATAATCAGTAAGTTATAATTGTTAAACACCTCAATTGTTTCACGTGGAACAATGCCCCTTTTTCTGGCCTCATTTATCTTCCCATCAGCACCAACATCACATTGATATCACTTGGTGAGACACCAGGAATACGACTGGCCTGAGCCAGAGTTTCGGGTTGAATTTTCATCAGTTTCTGTCGACACTCGGTAGAGAGGCCTTGCAATTCTTCGTAGTTGAAATGTCCCTTGATTTTGATATTCTCCAAACGGTGCATTTTCTCGGCTACGACTCTCTCTCTCTCGATGTATCCTTTATATTTCATCCTGATCTCAGCGGCCTCTGCAATTTCCTCTTTTCGATTATTCGGGCGATTTAAAACCTCTTTCAATTGGGGGATGATCTCAGACAGATTGGTGAGGTTGAGTTGTGGACGGTTGACCAGGTCCAACAATTTGCAACCAAACTGCAAGGGTGTTGTTCCGAGGGCTTCGAGGGCAGAATTGATCAACTTCGGTTTTATCGCGAACTCCTGACAGAAAGTCTCGATTTCTTCGATAGCCAGTTTTTTCTCCATCCACCAGTTGTAACGGTCTCTTTTTGCCAAACCCAATTCGTAGGCTTTTTCTGTCAGACGAGCATCGGCATCATCCTGTCGAAGCAAGATTCTGTACTCGGCTCTTGAGGTGAACATTCGATAGGGTTCGTCTACACCTTTCGTTACCAAATCGTCGATTAAAACGCCAATATAGGCTTCGTCCCGATGGAGGATAAATGAACGATCATCACCACTTCCTGCTTTGAGAGCAGCGTTTATTCCTGCTATCGTTCCTTGTCCGCCAGCCTCTTCATAGCCCGTCGTTCCATTCACCTGACCAGCCATAAAGAGATTCTCAATTATTTTCGATTCCAACGAATGTTTCAATTGTGTGGGATCGAAGAAATCGTATTCTATTGCATAGCCAGGACGATACACTTTGATGTCTCTGAAGGCCGGCATCTTTTTCAAGGCTTCTATCTGGACATCCATCGGCAACGATGAAGAGAAGCCATTGAGATACATTTCGTTGGTATCCTCGCCTTCTGGCTCAAGAAACAGAGGATGCTTGTTTCTCTCTGGGAAGGTGACAAGTTTTGTTTCTATCGAAGGACAGTAGCGTGGACCTATCGATTGTATCTGTCCGTTGTAAAGTGGAGAGTCGGCCAATCCGCTTTTCAGGATTTCGTGAACCTCTTCATTCGTATTCACTGTCCAACAAGGCAACTGCTTCAATGCCCCACCTTTATCCATATAACTGAACTGATAAGGTCTGTTTTCGCCTGGTTGAATCTCCAAATCCTCGAAATGAACAGAACGTTTATCAATACGAACGGGGGTTCCTGTCTTCATGCGAGCCGAAACAACCCCATGACGGGTGATGCTTTCTGTGAAATGTGGCACTGCGGGCTCTGCGATACGTCCTCCGGAAATCATCTTTCGTCCGATATGCATCAGGCCATTCAAGAAAGTGCCAGCTGTCACAATCACACATTTTGCATAGATCTCTGCGCCCCAGATGGTCTTTACGCCGATAGCACGGACGCTAGCCTCGTTGGAAGCAGGCTCTACCAGCAGCTCATCAGCCTGATCCTGCCAGATATCCAGATTCTCTGTTTCATCGAGATGCCTGCGCCACTCCCAGATGAACTTTCCTCTGTCGCACTGGGCTCTCGGACTCCACACGGCAGGACCCTTGCCCACGTTCAACATGCGGAACTGTATCGAGGTAGCATCCGTCACCAATCCCATCTGACCTCCAAGTGCATCGATTTCACGTACGATCTGTCCCTTGGCGATACCTCCGATAGCCGGATTGCATGACATCTGCGCAATCTTGTTCATATCCATCGTTATCAGACAGGTCTTGGCGCCCATATTAGCACTGGCACAAGCGGCCTCGCAACCTGCGTGACCACCCCCGATAACGAGTACATCATAGTTAAATTGCATATCCTTTAATCAATTTCTGAGCGCAAAGATACAAAACTTTTTCGTATAAATAGCGAATTTTTTCACGAAAACGTTTGCGTTTCTCATAAAAATGTGTTAACTTTGTACCCTCAACGTGCACGCACGTACCTAAAAATAAGTATCAAATATTAATATAATTAATTAAAAATCAACAACTTATGTGGTTAATCAATTCATCAATTGGTAGAAAAGTTGTAATGTCTGTAACGGGCATTGCGCTCATTCTGTTCCTGACCTTTCATGGTTGCATGAACGTGGTAGCGCTTTTCTCGGGCGAGGGTTACAACATGATTTGCGAATTCCTGGGTGCCAACTGGTATGCTGTTGTAGCAACACTCGGTCTGGCTGCCCTGGCAGTGATTCACATTGTCTATGCATTCATCCTGACTGCACAGAACCGTACGGCTCGCGGTGACAACCGCTATGAGATCTCGACGACGGTGAATGCCGGTAAGGTGGAGTGGGCTTCGAAGAACATGCTCGTTCTTGGTCTCATCATTCTGCTTGGCTTATTGCTGCACCTTTGGAACTTCTGGTACAACATGATGTTCGCAGAACTCATCGGTGCTATGCCTGCTATCAGCCCGACTGATGGTTTCGGATGGATCAAGGAGACCTTCTCGAATCCCGTATTCGTAGTGCTTTACATCATTTGGCTTGTAGCCATCTGGTTCCATCTCTCTCATGGTTTCTGGTCAGCCCTTCAGACCCTCGGTTGGAACGGTAAGACTTGGTTCTGCCGCTGGAAGATTATCGGTCTCATTTATGTGACACTGCTGATGATCTGCTTCTTGGTCGTGGTTCTGGCATTCGCATTCGGTTGCGCTCCAAGCCTTTGTGGCGGTTGCTGCTAATTATCAACGTTTAAATTTGAAAGAATTATGGCAAAAGTAATTGATTCTAAGATTCCCGCAGGTCCAGTGCCTGAGAAATGGAAGGAATATAAGGCTCATCAGCGTCTGGTCAACCCGAAGAACAAGCTGAAGCTGGATGTTATCGTGGTTGGTACTGGCTTGGCTGGTGCTTCTGCAGCTGCTTCACTCGGCGAGATGGGCTTCAACGTGATCAACCTGTGTATTCAGGATTCTCCCCGTCGTGCTCACTCTATCGCTGCTCAGGGTGGTATCAACGCCGCTAAGTGCTACCAGAACGATGGTGACTCTATCTACCGTTTGTTCTACGATACCGTAAAGGGTGGTGACTATCGTGCTCGCGAGGCTAACGTTTATCGTCTGGCTGAGGTATCAAACAACATTATCGACCAGTGCGTGGCTCAGGGTGTTCCTTTCGCTCGTGAGTATGGCGGTATGCTGGCCAACCGTTCGTTCGGTGGTGCTCAGGTAAGCCGTACGTTCTACGCTAAGGGTCAGACCGGTCAGCAGCTGCTGCTGGGCGCTTACTCTTCACTGAGCTGTCAGGTTCAGGCTGGCAAGGTAAAGCTCTACACCCGTTATGAGATGGAGGATGTGGTGATTGTTGAAGGCCGCGCTCGTGGTATCATCGCCAAGAACTTGGTTACTGGTAAGCTGGAGCGTTTCTCAGCTAACGCAGTAGTCATCGCTACTGGTGGTTACGGAAACACTTATTTCTTGAGCACCAACGCTATGGGATGTAACTGTACCGCAGCCGTTCAGTGCTATCGTAAGGGTGCTTACTTTGCAAATCCCTCATACGTTCAGATTCACCCCACTTGTATCCCTGTTCATGGTGACAAGCAGTCTAAGCTGACGCTGATGTCTGAGTCACTGCGTAACGATGGTCGTATCTGGGTTCCCAAGAAGATTGAGGATGCTAAGGCTCTGCAGGCAGGAACCAAGCAGGGTTGGGAGATTCCGGAGGAGGATCGCGACTACTATCTGGAGCGCCGTTATCCTGCATTCGGTAACCTCGTTCCTCGTGATGTGGCTTCTCGTGCTGCTAAGGAGCGTTGCGATAAGGGCTTTGGTGTCAACAACACGGGTCTGGCTGTGTTCCTCGATTTCTCAGAGTCTATCAACCGTCTGGGCATCGATATCATCATGCAGCGTTATGGTAACCTCTTCGAGATGTACGAGGAGATCACCGACGTATTCCCTGGCGATGTTGCCAACGAGATCAATGGTGTGAAGTACTACAAGCCGATGATGATCTATCCCGCTATCCACTACACGATGGGTGGTATCTGGGTTGACTACGAGCTGCAGACTTCTATTCCTGGTCTGTTCGCTATCGGTGAGTGTAACTTCTCTGACCACGGTGCTAACCGTCTGGGTGCTTCTGCTCTGATGCAGGGTCTGGCCGATGGTTATTTCGTGCTGCCTTACACCATCCAGAACTATCTGGCCGATCAGGCTGTTTGGCCGAAGGTTTCTACCGATCTGCCTGAGTTCGCTGAGGCTGAGAAGAAGGTGGATGCTGAGCTTGATCGTCTGCTCAACATCAAGGGTAAGCGCTCTGTTGACTCTATCCACAAGGAGCTGGGTCACATTATGTGGGAGTATGTAGGTATGGGTCGCACCGCTGAGGGCCTGAAGACGGGTCTGAAGAAGATGCACGAGCTGGAGAAGGAGTTCGACGAGAACCTCTTCGTTCCTGGCACCAAGGAGGGCTTGAACATCGAGCTCGACAAGGCTATCCACCTGCGTGACTTCTTCACGATGGGTCAGCTTGTAGCTTTCGACGCCCTCTCTCGTAACGAGTCCTGCGGCGGACACTTCCGCGAGGAGTATCAGACCGAGGAAGGCGAGGCTAAGCGCGACGACGAGAACTACTTCTACGTAGGCTGCTGGGAGTACAAAGGCAAGGGCAATGAGCCCGAGCTCATCAAGGAGCCGCTGGAGTACGAGGCAATCAAGGTACAGACACGTAACTATAAGAACTAAGGAATTATGGCAAAGAATATTTCATTTACAATAAAGTTCTGGCGCCAGAACGGCCCCAAGGACCAAGGACATTTCGACACCCACGAGATGCACGATATTCCCGATGATACCTCGTTCCTCGAGATGCTCGATATTCTGAACGAGGAGCTCATCAACGAAGGCAAGGAGCCCTTCGTATTCGACCACGACTGCCGCGAGGGTATCTGCGGTATGTGCTCGCTCTACATCAACGGTACACCTCACGGTCTCACCGAGCGTGGTGCTACAACCTGTCAGCTCTACATGCGCCGCTTCAACGATGGTGATGTCATCACCGTAGAGCCTTGGCGCTCAGCTGCCTTCCCCGTGATTAAGGACTGTATGGTTGACCGCGGTGCCTTCGATAAGATCATCCAGGCCGGTGGTTACACCACGATCCGCACAGGTCAGGCTCAGGATGCTAACGCTATCCTGATTCCTAAGGAGGATGCCGACGAGGCTATGGACTGCGCATCTTGCATCGGCTGTGGCGCTTGCGTCGCTGCTTGTAAGAATGGTTCTGCTATGCTCTTTGTATCGTCTAAGGTTAGCCAGCTCGCTCTGCTTCCACAGGGCCGTGTAGAGGCTGCCCGTCGTGTGAAGAACATGATCGCCAAGATGGACGAGCTCGGCTTCGGTAACTGCACTAACACTCGCGCCTGCGAGGCTGTCTGCCCGAAGAACGAGACCATCGCCAACATCGCTCGCCTCAACCGCGAGATGATCAAGGCTAAGCTTGCAGACTAAAACTGTTATATGGTAGTGGGGACTCTATGTCCCCATTACCTTTATTTATAACTAAATAAGGAGAAATTATAAATATTATGAACAAAAACGAGAAATTTGTCATCACTATTAATCGTGAGTTGGGCAGCGGTGGTCGCACCGTTGGGCGCATCTTAGCTGAAAAGTTGGGTGTGCCATATTACGATAAGGCGCTTACCAAAGCTTTGGAAGAGAAGTTCGATCTCTCACATACTGAGATAGAAAAGCTGAAAGGCAATAACCGGAGCTGGTGGGAAGAAATTAAACGCGTGTTGGCTCTGGGAGAAGGAGCAGCCAACTCTTCCGAATATTACGACGAGGAGAATAATCGCTATATCACCTCCGAGGCCGTGTTAAAGGCTGAAAGAGAAATCCTGCAAAACATTGCAAGCGAGGAGTCGTGTGTTATTGCCGGTCGTTCGGCCTTCTTCGCTATGAACGACAATCCCAACCACATGAGCATACTCATTCAGGCCTCTATGGAGCACCGCATACAGCGTGTCATGGCTAAGCAGGGACTTAGCGAGAAGGAGGCAAAGAAGGTTATCAAAGAGGTGGACGAGACACGAGAGGAGTATATGAAGAACAACGCCCATACCTCGCGTTACGACACTCGTAACTACGATTTGGTTATTAAAATGGATGGCAGCAAGACCGAGGAAGAGGTTGCCAATGCCATATTAGCGTTTATCGGCTAATGTGTTCTTTGAAGTAAGGCCAAGCTGACTGTTTAAGGATTACACCTTAATATATTATAAGAGCGCCGTAGAAAAAACTGCGGCACTCTTTTTGACGGGAAAGTATTTGGGAGAAATAAAAATATAACGACAATGAACATTGGAGACAAGGCGCCCGAGATTCTGGGAAAGGATGAACAGGGACGGGATATCCGTCTGAGTGATTATAAAGGACGTAAGTTGGTATTGTATTTCTATCCGAAGGACAATACCAGTGGATGTACGGCTGAGGCTTGTAGTTTGAGAGACCATTATGGTGAATTGCAAGGAGCTGGTTATGAAGTAGTTGGAGTGAGCAAGGATTCAGCCGCCTCACATGTGAAATTTAAGGAGAAGCACGAGTTGCCGTTCCCATTGATTGCTGATGTCGATAAGACACTGATGGAAGCGATGGGTGCCTGGGGTGAGAAGGTGATGTACGGCAAGAAGACGATGGGCACCATCCGCACCACCTTTATCATTAACGAGGAGGGCATCATCGAACAGATCTTCGCAGGCAAACAAGTAAAAACCAAGGAGCATGCCGAGCAAATCCTGAATAAATAAACCGACGAATGAAAGGAACGATTATGAAGAAAAGTTTATGGTTTATCAGTTTGACAGCGTTGCTGCTATGCAGCTGCAAACAAGCAAATAAGGAAGTGCAGCAAAAGGATGAGGTTGATACTGATTCTTTGGAAGTTGCAGCACAGGATTCCATTCCGGTTTCCGCAGAAATGTCCGACACCTTGTTGTTTTCTATTGAGGATTTCAGGGCTTTCCTCGATTCAATTGATACCAAGCACGCTGAGAAGTGCGGGCTGACCTATCTTTACGAATATGAAGAAGCTGGCGAAGACGGCGACGTAGGTACTGATGACACCGTCTATGGACGAGATATGGAGAAAGGAAAAAAGACAGATTTTGGCTATGAATTGAAGCCAAAGGGCGATCATGCCTGTTATTTCCAATATAGTTTGGACACCTCGACCCATGCCAGTCTAAATTTCACCGATAAGGCTGATGCCGACCGCTTCTTTGAGGCTTTCCTGAAGTCTGGTGTGGTGGATTGTGGCGGTATGTACGTTGTTGTCGAGCAGGAAATACCAGCAGGAAAAGTCATTTCTGTGGATTCCATGAGGGATTATAACGGAAAATACTCCATCGAGAAGCCTGTGCTCGATTCCGAGAAGGGCTTCTATACGATTATTATCTGTTGGTTTGCTTAACCAGCGACCTCTTCTTGCAGACCTGCCGCACTTGAGGAAAGTGAGGCGTCACTTTTGTGCAGCTTGTCGATGATGACGGCGAGGGCACCGTCGCCAGTTACGTTGCAGGCGGTGCCGAACGAGTCCATTGCGATGTAGAGGGCAATCATCAGTGCCTGTGCTTCTGGGTCGAAGCCGAGAATGCCAGCCATCGGCCCCAATGCCGCCATCACCGCTCCGCCAGGCACACCAGGAGCTGCTACCATACAGATGGCCAGAAGTACGATGAAATGGAGAAAGATTGGCAGGTCGTGGGGTAATCCGCCGATGAGACAGACGGTAAGTGCGCAGCAGGTGATTTTCATCATCGAGCCAGAAAGATGGATGGTGGCGCAGAGGGGCACACAGAAACTGGCGATTTCATCGCTTACACCGTTCTTCTTCGTCTGTTTTAACGTGACTGGAATCGTGGCTGCACTCGACGAGGTGCCCAAGGCTGTCATATAGGCCGGTAGCATATTCAGCAGCAGTCGCAACGGATTCTTACGGGCCAATCCGCCGGCAACGAGGAACTCGTATATGAGGATGACGATGTGCAACACGAAGATGATGCAGATGATTTTGCCGAACACCACGATGATATGATACGCCTCGCCTACATATGTCATACTGAGGAAAATGCCGAAGATATAAAGCGGCAGTAGCGGGATGATGGCTTTCGCAATGGTATTTTCGATGATGGTGCGAAACTCAAAGAAGCCTTTTTTCAGCGTCGGCGAGTCCGTATAGGCGATGCCGATACCTATCACGAACGAACTCACTAGCGCAGCCATCACGTCGAGTATGGGTGGTATCTCCAAAAGGAAATAGGGTTCTAGTTTCGGTACATTCTCTACCGTTATCGACGGCTGCGCATCTATCAGCGCAGGGAAGATAGCAGTGCCAGTAAAGAAAGCCAAGAGTCCCGCTAGGATGGTGTCAGCATAGGCCAATCCTACTGTCAGCAACAGCAATTTGCCTGCCGACCGTCCGATGTCGGCAATGGCTGGAGTCACCAGTCCGATAATGATAAGCGGAATGAGGAAGCCCAAGAATTGACTAAACACATTGTTGAACGTCACAAATATGCGTATCCACCCTTCTGGCAGCACGTTTCCCATCAACAATCCCATCAGGATGGCGAAGATGATGCGAGGTAACAATCCAATTTTCTTCATAATCTGGTGCAAAGATAATGATTTTCTTCCTATAATAGTTCTTTTGTTTGAGAAAAGTTGTATCTTTGCACAGTGAATATGATAAAGAACGATTCAAAATTGAACTATGGCTTATATAGGTGAACTGATATCGATTGGTGTGGCGTTCTCGTGGACAGCAACGGCGTTGTTGAGCGAGTTCGGCAGCAAACGGTTGGGTAACCTTACCCTGAATGTGTTGAGGATGGCGCTTGCGTTGGTTTTCTCGCTGGTGCTCTTTGGTGTGGTGACGGGTAATCCGTTGCCTATAGGTGTATCAGGAGATGCTTGTGGTTGGATGTTGTTGTCAGGACTTGTTGGTTATGTGATTGGTGATTTCTGCCTCTTCCAGTGTTATATTATAATAGGTTCGCGTTATGGTCAGCTCTTTATGACGCTCGCCCCTTTGTCTGCGGCTCTGATGGCGTGGGTAACATTAGGTCAGCAGATGAAATCTATGAGTATCGTGGCGATGCTGGTAACACTTCTGGGTATCAGCATTTCCGTACTCGGACGAGGCGAGCACCATAAGGTATCACTGAAACTGCCCTTGAACGGGGTGCTTTATGCTATTGGCGCAGCCGTGTGTCAAGGTGTGGGACTGGTGCTGAGCAAAATAGGTATGGATCATTATGATTTGGCGACATTAGCGGATTTAGGCGTGCCAGAATGGACGATACCCTTCAGTGCAAACTTCTACCGTTGTTTAGCCGGTATTGTAGGTTTTTTGCTATTGTTGTATTATCGCGATGAAATGGGACTTTTGCGTGAGGCGATGCACGATAAAAAGGGACTTTCTGTTGCTACGGCTACTACCATTTTCGGTCCTTTTGTCGGAGTCGGTTTCTCGTTGATGGCTGTGCAATATACGGCAGCAGGCATCGCTTCCACACTGATGGCGATGACACCAATCATCATTCTTTTGCCGTCATATTGGCTCTTCCATGAGAAGATTACGTGGAAGGCTGTTGTGGGCGCCTTTATCTCTGTGATAGGTGTTAGTTTGTTTTTCCTTGTGTAGATAATTAGGTAACGATGGAACAGATAGAACGAATCAAGCAGATGGAGTTGCGGCTGGAGAGGGCGGCTGCAGTGGTAATGGAGATGTCAGCAACGCTGGATATGTATGAGGCAGCGCTGGAGGATATAAAGACCCTCGATGAGTATTACAGCAGCGACGAATGGAAGCAAGACTTCGCCGACGATGAGGCAGGGTTCTTACCAAAAGATCTCAAGCGTGGCGTGCTTTCCGAGGACGGTATTTGGAATCTGTTGTCCGATGCCCGTGAACTAAATGATCGTCTGGTCGGGATGTTGGCGGTAAAGACACAAAATAATAAATCATTTGTCATTCATAATTCATAATAATTTCGTATCTTTGCAGCGATAAACTAAAAACAAACGTCGATGACACCAAAAGAATTACGAAACGAACGATTGGCGGAGCGGATGATTAAGAATCTGAAGCGCCGCAACATGGAGGCTATCTATTGTAAGACAGCCGAGGAAGCTGTGAGGAAAGTATCGGAACTGATTCCTGATGGGAGTAGTGTGACGTGGGGTGGTTCTATGACCATCCGCGATATGGGTATCCCTCAGGCACTGAAAGACAGGGGAACACTCGAGGTACTTGATCGTGATGTGGTGACAGACCGCGAGGAAGTGGTGAAGATCTATGAGCGTGCCTTCACGGCCGATGTCTATCTGTCGAGTGCCAATGCTATCAGCGAAGATGGTGTTATCGTGAATATCGATGGCAACGGTAATCGTGTGGCAGCTATTACTTGGGGACCGAAAAAAGTCATTTTCGTGATAGGCTTGAACAAGGTGGCGCAAACTGTTGAGGCAGCTTTAGCCCGTGCTCGTTCTACGGCTTCACCAATTAATGCAGCCCGTTTCGACATTAAGACACCTTGTCAGACAGATGGTGTGTGTCACAACTGCAACTCGCCCGAGAGCATCTGTAATTACGTCCATTTTTTGCGTAACTCCCCGCATGGCAAGCATATGGTGGTGCTTGTGGGCGAGGACTTTGGATATTAGTATCTATGGAGCTAAACGAACTGATAACTTCTATAAACGATGCCATTTGGGGCTATATATTAGTAGCCGCTCTCGTGGGCTGTGGACTGTGGTTTACATGGCGCACTCGCTTTGTTCAATTCCGTATGGTGGGCGAGATGATACGGTTGCTGACAGACTCTGCTGTTGATACGATAGAAGAACAGGTTAAGGAGAAGTTTCCAATAGAAGACAAGCGAAAACACATTTCTTCATTTCAGGCTTTTGCCGTTAGTGTGGCAACTCGTGTGGGTACAGGAAACCTGGCGGGTGTGGCTACAGCCATCGCTATTGGAGGTCCAGGAGCTGTGTTCTGGATGTGGCTCATTGCTCTCATAGGTTCGGCTACGGCTTTTGTAGAGTCAACACTGGCACAGCTATTCAAGAAGAAGCACAAGGATTCGTATATTGGCGGTCCTGCCTATTATATTCGGTATGGTCTGCATTCTCGGTGGATGTCGGTGCTTTTTGCCGTTTTGCTTACCATCACGTTTGGCTTGTCCTATAACTCCATCCAGTCAAACACCATCTGCAGTGCTATGCAACAAGCTTTCGGTTGGTCGCCGTTGTGGGTGGGTGTTGTGCTGTCAGCAGTGGGTTTGGTTATCGTTTTTGGTGGCATCCAGCGTATTGCTCAGGTCAGTGCTGTCTTGGTGCCTGTGATGGCCATTAGCTATGTCGTGATGGTAATTGTCATTATCGTGATGAACCTCGGGCTAATACCCCATATTCTCAAGGTCATTATACTCAATGCATTTGGCATAGGACAGATAGCAGGAGGAGGTATCGGGGCAACGATGATGATAGGCGTGAAACGTGGCCTTTTTTCCAATGAAGCAGGTGAGGGTAGTGCACCTAACGTGGCAGCGACAGCATCGGTCACTCATCCAGTAAAGCAAGGACTTATTCAGGCCTTAGGTGTTTTTACTGATACCTTGCTGGTCTGTTCTTCTACAGCGTTTATTATTCTTATCAGCGGTCTTTATCAGACTCCAGAGTTGAATGGTATCGCTCTTACGCAGTCAGCCTTACAGTCAGAAGTAGGTGCGGCAGGTCCTATATTTGTGGCCATCGCCATCTTGCTTTTTGCTTTCAGTAGTATCATTGGCAACTACTATTATGGCGAAGCTAATATCCGTTTTCTCACCCAGAACCAGCGCGTCATTACCGTCTATCGTATCTTTTCGGCAGGTGTGTTGGTGATGTTTGGTGCTATGGCTACGCTCGAACTCGTGTGGAGCCTTGGTGATCTTTGTATGGCCTGTCTCACGGCCTGCAACCTCATCGCCATTCTGTTTTTAGGACGCTATGCCTTCCGTCTGCTCGACGATTATCGGAAGCAGAAGAAACAGGGTATCAAAGAACCCGTCTTCCATCGTAGTCAATTCCCTGAGTTGGAACACGAATTAGAATGTTGGGAATAAGAATCTCTGAGTATGGACCTCAAGGATAAAATCACTGAACAGCCCTCGCATTTTGATCATCTGGAACAGATGTCGGTATCAGAACTGCTGCAGCATATCAACGAGGAAGATGTTGGGGTTGCTGAAGCTGTTAGGCTGGCAATCCCACAGATACAGCCTTTTGTGGAAGCTGTTGAGGAGCGGATGAAACGAGGGGGTAGACTCTTTTATATCGGAGCAGGTACCAGTGGTCGCCTGGGTGTCTTGGATGCCAGTGAGTTACCTCCTACTTTTGGCGTTCCTGATACTTGGGTCATAGGCCTTATCGCTGGTGGTGATCAGGCATTACGCCATGCGGTGGAAAAGGCCGAGGATATACCAGAGCAAGGCTGGGAAGATCTGCTTGAATATCATCCCACAGCAGATGATGCCGTACTTGGCATCGCGGCTTCTGGCACAACACCTTACGTACTTGGTGCCATCCAAGATGCCAGAAAGAACGGTCTCTTGACAGGCTGCATTACCAGCAATCACCATACCCCATTGGCACAAGCAGCAGAATATCCCATAGAGACCATCGTTGGACCAGAGTTCGTCACTGGCTCCAGCCGTATGAAGAGTGGTACGGCCCAGAAGATGGTACTGAATATGATATCCACCTCGCTGATGATAAGATTAGGTCGCGTTGAAGGCAATAGGATGGTAAAGATGCAGTTGACGAATGCTAAACTGGTGGATCGTGGCACACGCATGCTTCAGGATATGCTTGGTCTCAGCTATGATGAAGCTCAGGAGCGATTGTTGGAGGCGGGTAGCGTGGATAATGCCTGCCAAAACTCGTGACAGACCAAACATTTGAAAAAAAACTAAATTATTTTGTTTTTCTCTTCCTTTTTTCGTATCTTTGCAACGTTTTAAAGCTTTAAAGACAAAAGGATATGTCATCAGTAGAGATTAGGAAGGTAACAGACAAGAAGAGTCTGAAGACCTTTATAGACTTTCGTTACGATTTGTACAAGGGCAATCAGTACGATGCGCCTAACTTATACAGCGACGAAGTCCATACGCTGAGTAAGGACAAGAATGCTGCCTTTGAGTTCTGCGAGGCCGAATATTTCATGGCCTACAAAGACGGCAAGCTTGTAGGTCGCATTGCGGGTATCATCAACAAACGAGCCAACGAGAAATGGGAACGTAAGAGCGTTCGCTTCGGATGGGCTGACTTCATCGATGATCTCGAGGTGAGCCGTGCGCTCTTCAATGCCGTCGAAGAGTGGGGACGGCAAAAAGGGATGACAGAGATCGTTGGTCCTTTGGGCTTTACTGATATGGACCCAGAGGGCATGCTCATCGAAGGCTTCGACCAGTTGGGCACGATGGCCACGATCTATAATTACCCCTATTATCCCAAACATATCGAGCAACTTGGTGGTTGGGAGAAAGATAATGACTATCTGGAGTTTAAACTCATCGTACCACAGGGTGGGGTGCCTGAGAAGTATCAGAAAATAGCTGAACTGGTCATGAAACGCTATAACCTTCACCCGATGCACCTCAAGCGCAGTCAGGTGTTTGGTAAGGAACAGATAGGTCGTAAGGTGCTTGAGGTGGTCAACAAATCCTTCGGCCATCTCTATGGCTATTCACAGATGACGGAAGCGCAGATTGACGAGTATTTGAAGATGTACTTCCCTATGCTCGACATGAATTTGATCTGTCTCATTGAGGATAGAAATACCCCTAACCATGACATCATCGGTGTGGGCATTTCCATCACCTCAATGACGCGAGCTTTGCAGAAGTGTCGCAGGGGTCGTCTATGGCCTTTCGGCTGGTGGCACTGTCTCCGAGCACTGAAGTTCCATAAGGCCGAGTGTGTTGATATGATGCTGGTGGGTATCCTTCCCGAATATCAGCAGAAGGGCGCCAATGCCCTGTTGTTCTACGATCTCATCCCCTGGTATCAGAAGTATGGCTTCAAGTGGGGCGAGACCAATGTGGAGATGGAAACCAACAATCAGGTACAGAGTCAGTGGAAATACCTCGACCACCAGCAGCATAAGCGTCGTCGCTGTTTCAAGAAATCACTATAACTAAAACCAAGAAAATGGCAGAAGACAACAAAAATATTCTTGAAGAGAATGTCATTTATGACGATGATAATATTAGAACCCTAACGGGTCTTGAGCATATTCGTTTGCGCCCAGGTATGTATATTGGCCGATTGGGCGATGGCGCATCACCAGAAGATGGTATCTATGTCTTGCTAAAAGAGGTGTTTGATAACTCTATCGACGAGTTCAAAATGAAGGCTGGCGACCGTATTGAGGTGAATATCGAAGATAATCATCGCATTTCTGTGCGTGACTATGGCCGAGGCATTCCCCAAGGCAAATTGATTGATTCCGTCAGCATCCTGAACACCAGTGGAAAGTTTGATTCGAAGGCTTTCAAGAAGTCTATCGGACTGAATGGCGTGGGCGTGAAGGCCGTGAATGCGCTGAGTTCTCATTTCGAGGTCCATAGCTATCGTGAAGGAAAGGTACGCAAGGCGACCTTTGAATGTGGTAAGCTGACGAGCGATATTACAGAGCCGACACAAGATGAGAACGGCACCTATATCTATTTTGAGCCCGATGCAACGATGTTCCACAACTATCAATTCCATGATGAGATTGTAGAGAACATGTTGCGCAACTATACTTATCTGAATACGGGCCTGATTATCATGTATAATGGTCGTCGTATTCTCTCGCGTCATGGATTGGAAGATTTGTTGAAAGACCGCATGACCAGCGATGCCCTCTATCCAATCATTCATTTGCAAGGTGAGGATATCGAGATTGCTTTCACTCATGCTAACCAGTATGGTGAGGAGTACTATTCCTTCGTCAACGGCCAGCATACCACGCAGGGCGGAACGCATCAGAGTGCTTTTAAGGAGCATATCGCCCGCACCATCAAGGAGTTTTTCAATAAATACGAATATGGAGATATCCGCACAGGAATCGTGGCAGCCATATCCATTAATGTAGAAGAACCTATTTTTGAAAGTCAGACCAAGATCAAACTTGGTTCTACGGTGATGTCGCCAGAAGGTGTCAGCATCAACAAATATGTGGGTGATTTCATCAAGCAGGAGGTCGACAACTACCTGCATATCCACAGCGATGTGGCCGAGGTGCTGGAGAATAAGATCAAGGAGAGCGAACGCGACCGCAAGGCGATGGCTGGTGTGACCAAACTGGCGCGTGAACGCGCCAAGAAAGCCAACCTGCATAATCGCAAGTTGCGCGACTGCCGTATCCATTTCAGCGATGCCAAGGATAACCGTAAGGAAGAGTCGAGCATTTTTATCACTGAGGGTGACTCTGCCAGCGGAAGTATCACCAAGAGCCGCGATGTGAACACCCAGGCGGTTTTCTCATTGCGTGGTAAGCCGCTTAACTGCTTCGGTCTTACGAAGAAGGTCGTCTACGAGAACGAGGAATTCAATCTGCTTCAGGCCGCACTCGATATCGAGGAAGGGCTTGATGGTTTGCGCTATAACAAGGTCATTGTGGCCACAGATGCCGATGTCGACGGTATGCATATCCGTCTGCTCATCATTACCTTCTTCCTACAGTTCTTCCCGGAGCTCATCAAGAAAGGTCACGTCTATGTGCTGCAGACCCCGCTTTTCCGTGTCCGTAACCGTCGCACAAAGATCAAGAATAAACAGGTGATTGCCGAGGCTGATGCCAAAGCGGACAAAAAGAGCGATTTCATTACTCGCTACTGCTATAGTGAGGAAGAGCGTGTGAATGCCATTAGCGAATTGGGTCCTGATCCTGAGATTACCCGATTCAAAGGTCTTGGTGAGATTTCGCCAGAGGAATTTGCTGGTTTTATCGGTCCTGATATCCGTCTGGAACAGGTCACTCTCCATAAGACGGACCAAGTGCAAAAGCTTCTCGAATATTATATGGGCAAGAATACGATGGAGCGTCAGAACTTCATCATCGACAACCTCGTCATTGAGGAAGACCGCCCAGAGGAGGATGTTTACGATTAAATCCAATAAACAAATATGATTATGACTAAAAACAATTTATTTGCGATGTTAGCCATCGCTTGTGCAGCAGTTCTTTGCAGCTGCAATCAGCAGAAGGGGGAGACTATCACCCTTCAAGTAAAAACCCAATATGGCATTCTCGAGGGTCTCGAAGAGGATGGTGTGAAGAAATTCCTGGGTGTTCCTTTTGCTCAGGCTCCTGTGGGCGAACTCCGTTGGAAGGCGCCTCAGCCTGTTCAGGCTTGGGAGGGTGTGCGTGAAGCCAAGCAGTTTGGCGACGATCCCATGCAGCTCGACGTCTTCGGCGATATGGCGTTTCGCGGTTCTGGCCGTAGCGAGGATTGTCTCTATCTGAACATCTGGACCACCGCAGCCACAACGGCCGATGCACTGCCTGTGCTGATTTATTTCAATGGTGGCGGACTGATGGCTGGTTCTGGCAGCGAACCCCGTTACGATGGTTCATCCATCGCCAAGGAAGGCGTTATCGGTGTGACGGCCAATTATCGTGAGGGTGTGTTCGGCTTCTTTGCCCATCCCGACCTCACGGCAGCTTCCGACTATAAAGGCAGCGGCAACTACGGATTCCTCGACCAAGTGGCGGCTATCAAGTGGGTGAAAGAGAATATCGCGGCCTTTGGTGGCGATCCAAATAAGATCACCATTGTGGGTGAATCGGCAGGTTCTTTTTCTGTATCGCTCTTGATGTGCTCGCCCCTCTCCAAGAATCTCATAGCTGGTGCCATGCTTTCTTCTGGCGCTGAGGTGTTGCCCTATCAGCCCTCATCTCAGGCTGATGCCGATGCTGCTGGTGCAGAACTCTTGAAACAGGCTGGTATCGCAAGTCTGACTGATGCGATGGCATTGAATGCAGATTCTCTCCAGAAGCTTCTTCCTCCCAGAGGTATGGCCAACGTGGTGCTTGATGGCTACTTTATGACTGAGAGTGCCGACGCAGTGTTCGAGAAGAACGAGCAGGCTCAGGTGCCGTTGCTCGCAGGATGGAATTCCCTCGAAGCTCATCCCATGCAGGCAATACAAGGCCAGGCGCCAACCCTGCAGAACTATAAGAACGCTTTGAGGGCGCAGTTCGGCGATATGACTGATGAGATTTTCAAGGCTTATGGCATCGAGACTGATGAGGACGTGATGAACCAAAAGGGCTTCGACCTCGTTTCCGACCTCTTCACAGGCTTCCCCACTTGGAAGGTCTGCGACTATCATGCCAAGTCTGGCCTGCCCGTTTATCGCTACCATTATATGCACCCGCGTCCTCAGCAGTCAGAGAAGATGGACGACAAGGTGGCAGCCCTTGCTGGAGGTGTACGTGAGAAGACGGCTGAAGAAAAGAAAGCCCAGCAGCCCACGATTGCACCAGGCGCCGTCCATTCGGCTGATATTGAATATGCAATGGGAACCCTCGACACCAACGAGTATTACGACTGGCAGGACGAGGACTACGCCATCTCAAAACTCTTCCTTACCTATTATGCTAACTTCTGTAAGACGGGCAATCCCAATGGCGAAGGCCTACCTCAGTGGACGGCCATCACCAAGGAGAATCTCGATGCTGCACCTGTCATGAAGATCGACGTAGAATCCAAGGAGGTCGCTTCTCCAGAAAAGGAGAACGCCTATCGTACACTCGAGAAATTCTACAGAAGCAAGAAATAGGAAAAACGAAGAAAAAATCAATTGGAGGAATACTTGTCCCTCCAATTGTTTTAATTAGACATCATGAATGAAAAATTTTAGACGGATCATAGGAGCGGTGCTCTTGGTGGCTATCTTGGGTGGAGGTATCTACCTGGACAGCCTGATGCCCGTCATTACAGGTTATGCAGCCAAGAATCTGGCTTCGGCAGTGTTTGTGTCTGGAAGGAATGCTGAGGAGGTAGAGGCGCTCGACCTCAACTTTTCTCTTATCCGCTTTGCAAGTAATACGGTGGACTATGAGAACAAGACTGTCACTAGCCGATTTCTTTGGTGCACCTCTACAGCGGTTTATCGCGAAGGCTATGGAGTGACCCTGTTGTGTGGGGACGATGCCAACAAACTGCGAGAGCAAGTCTTTCCTTTACTGCCAGACACCACAATCGTAAAACCGCTGCCCCAAGGAGACTCTGCTGTCAGTGCACGACTTGCACCCATCGCCAAGGCTTTCGTTGACGACCATGCCTATCATGGTCATCCTTTTGCCTTTGTGGTGTTGCATAAGGGTGGCATCGTGGCTGAACACTATGATCAAGGGATTGGCCCCGATACCAAACTCCTTAGTTGGAGCATGGCTAAGAGTTTTGTGAATGCACTTGTTGGTATGATGGTAAAAGACAGCCTAATAGATATTCATGCACCCTTACCTATCCCAGAATGGCAGGATGATGACCGCAAGACCATCACCCTCCACGACTTGATGCAGATGCAGAGTGGTTTGGAGTGGAACGAGGACTACGGTGCCCGTTCCGACGTGAATGTCATGCTCCATTGCGAAGAAGACATGGGACTCTATGCCCTTCAAAAGCCTCTCGAATACAAGCCTGGCACCCATTGGTACTACTCCAGCGGAAGTACAAATATTGTCGTCCGCTATCTCAGAAGCCTTTTCTCTTCCGATGAGGCTTTCCTTAGTTATATGCGTGAACGACTTTTCGCGCCCTTGGGTATCCGCAACGCTATCTTTGAGCAGGATATGAGTGGCACACCTGTGGGCTCGTCGTATCTGTATATCACCGCGAAGGATTTCGCCCGTTTTGGTCAGATGTACCTTGATGATGGATGTGTTGACGACGAGAGAATCCTTCCTGAAGGTTGGGTGGACTACACCTGTACGCCAGCTTCCAATAGCGAGAACCGGTATGGCGCCTTCTTTTGGTTGAACCGAGGTGGAAAATATCCTGATGTCCCAAAGGATATGTACTGGTGTGACGGCCACGATGGTCAGTGCATCTTTATCATTCCTTCCTGCCAACTCGTTGTCGTCATTCTGGGCTATTCACCGAAACCCGACCATGTGATAGATTTCAATACGTTACTGAAGGATATCATATCATCCATATGACTATCATAAAGTAAATATCGTAATAATTTTGTGGTCTCAAAATTATTTCTTACTTTTGCACGCAAAAAGAAACGAATCAGATGAGAAAAATCATATTTGGAGCTGCTTTATTGCTGCTTTCATTAAGCGCATCGGCGCAATTCAGAATCAATACGGGCGAGGAAAGTCCGTTGCGTAAACTGCAATATGCAGAGTTGGCCATTACCAATCTTTATGTAGATAGTGTTGATGAGAAGAAACTGGTGGAGGATGCCATCAAGGGTATGCTCGACAAGCTCGACCCTCATTCTAGCTATGCGACTCCCAAGGAGGTAAAGGAACTCAATGAGCCCTTGAATGGTAATTTCGAGGGTATCGGCGTGCAGTTTAATATGATGGACGATACGTTGGTGGTAATTCAGCCTGTTACCAAAGGTCCTTCTGAGAAGGTGGGCATCATTGCTGGCGACCGTATCGTATCGGTGAATGATACAGCGATTGCGGGTGTGAAGATGTCGAAGGAGGAGATTATGAAGCGCCTGCGTGGTCCGAAGGGTACGAAGGTGGAACTGGGCGTGGTGCGTCTGGGTATCAAGGATAAGTTGATGTTTACCGTCGTCCGTGATAAGATTCCCGTCCATTCCATCGATGCAGCTTATATGATTCGTCCAAGCATTGGCTATATCCGCATAGGCAATTTTGGTGCTCAGACCTACGATGAATTCGTGGAAAGTCTCTCGAAACTTCAGGCGCAAGGAATGCAGGATTTGATTCTTGACCTGCAGGAGAATGGTGGCGGTTATCTGAAGGCTGCTGTCGATATCGCTGATGAATTCTTGGAGCGTGGCGACATGATTGTCTATACTAATGGCAGAAAAGTACCGCGTTCAGAATACAAGGCGCATGGTAATGGTGTGTTTACTAAGGGTAAGGTTGTCGTTTTAGTGGATGGATATACGGCCTCAGCAGCCGAAATTGTGACGGGTGCCATTCAGGATCAGGACCGTGGTTTGGTGGTAGGTCGTCGTACGTTTGGTAAAGGTTTGGTACAGCGTCCTATCGATCTGCCCGATGGTTCGATGATTCGTCTGACCATCGCACATTACTATACTCCCTCAGGTCGCTGTATCCAGAAACCTTATACCAAGGGTGAAGGCAAGGACTATGCGATGGATATGGTCAATCGTTTGAAGAGCGGTGAACTGACCAATGTTGATAGTGTTCACTTCGCAGATTCTCTGAAGTATGAGACGCTCCGCCAGCATCGAACAGTTTATGGCGGTGGTGGTATCATGCCTGATTATTACGTACCCCTTGATACAACCGTCTATACCCCTTATCATCGTGAACTGGCGGCTAAGGGTATCATCATTCAACAGAATCTGCGCTATGTCGACAATCATCGTAAAGAACTGAAGAAACGCTGGCAATCGTTTGACGACTACAAGCAGCAATTCGAAATTCCACAGCAATTGCTCGATGATGTGGTGGCAGAGGGTAAAAAGCAGAAGATAGAGCCTAAAGATGCCGATGAATTGGAGAGATCGCTGGCTTATATCCGTCTGCAAATGAAAGCACTGATAGCGCGTGATATCTGGGACATGAGCGAATATTTCTCTGTGATCAACGAGCGCAGTGAGATTGTCAAGAAAGCACTGGAAATCATTTCCCAATAAACCCAACCATTATGAATAACTATAGCAGAGGATTCCTCTATTTCATCTGTGCCGTTTCGGCGATGGGTGGCCTTCTCTTCGGTTACGACTGGGTCGTTATCGGAGGGGCTAAGCCGTTCTATGAATTATATTTTGGCATTAGTGATTCACCATTGCTACAAGGTGTGGCGATGTCAACGGCCTTGGTGGGCTGTCTGATAGGTGCGATGGTGGCTGGTGCTGCTGCCGATAAGTATGGTCGTAAGCCACTATTGATTGTGGCTGCGGTGCTGTTTACGGTATCGGCGATTGCCACAGGCTTGTTTAATGATTTCACCTTGTTTAATATCGCCCGTTTTATCGGTGGTATGGGCATTGGTGTAGCCTCAGCCCTCTCACCGATGTATATCGCAGAGGTCAGTCCAACGGAGATTCGCGGACGAATGGTCTCGCTGAACCAGATGACCATCGTACTGGGTATCCTTGCTGCGCAGGTGGTAAATATGCTGCTGGCGAGAGATACGTCTGTGGCAGAAAGTCAGGCATGGAATCTGGAGTGGGGGTGGCGCTGGATGTTCTGGGCTGAGACGCTGCCCGCAGCGCTGTTCCTGCTGATGAGTTTCTTTATTCCTGAGAGCCCTGTGTATTTGAGAATGAAGGCTGCAATGACGTCGCAGCAGACAGAACGGGAGGCTGGGCTGAAGGAGCTGATGCAGTCGAAATATGCGAAGGTGTTGCTGCTAGGTTTGGTAATTGCTGTGTTCCAGCAGTGGTGTGGTACAAATGTGATTTTCAACTATGCACAGGAAATCTTCGTAGGAGCCGGCTTCGATGTCGACGGTATGTTTATCAATATTGTGATAACAGGTATTGCCAATGTTATCTTTACCGTCGTGGCACTTTATACGATTGAGAAGTGGGGCCGTCGCACTTTGATATTATTAGGTGCAGGTGGCTTAGGACTGATCTATCTGACCCTCGGCACCTGCTATTTCTTTGAGGTAAAGGGCTTCGCGATGGTTTGTCTCGTGGTGGCTGCCATTTCAACCTATGCGATGACATTGGGACCTGTCACCTGGACTTTGTTGGCAGAGATCTTCCCCAACCGCATTCGCGGCATCGCGATGGCCACGTGTACATTCGCCCTTTGGGTGGGTTGTTGCACGCTGACCTTCTCGTTCCCTTCGATGAACGCAGCCCTTGGTAGCAGTGGTTCGTTCTGGATTTATAGCGCCATCTGCTTCTGTGCCTTTATCTTCCTGTTCCGTCGTTGTCCTGAGACCAAAGGTAAGTCGTTAGAGGAATTGGAGAAGGAACTAGTGAAATAATTCCGATTACTCAGATTATTCAGATTACTCCGATATATTATGGTTAAAGCTTGGAGAGAAATTGTAACAATCCCAACCTATGAGGTGGGTAAGCCAGAGAAGAACCCAATGTTTCTGGAAAAACGTGTCTATCAGGGTTCGAGTGGTGTGGTCTATCCTTATCCTGTCATCGAGTCGATCAGTGATGAGAAGACCGAAAAGGACTACAAGGCCGTCTATCTCGAGAACGAGTATATCAAGGTAATGATCCTGCCTGAGTTGGGTGGACGTATCCAAATGGCTTATGATAAAATCAAGCAGCGTCATTTCGTGTATTATAACCATGTGGTGAAGCCTGCGCTTGTAGGTTTGGCTGGTCCTTGGATCAGTGGTGGCATCGAGTTTAACTGGCCCCAGCATCATCGTCCCAGCACTTTTATGCCTGTGGATTGCACCATCGTCGAGAATGAGGATGGTTCAGTTACCGTATGGGTGAACGAGATGGAGCGGATGTTCCATCAGAAAGGTATGGCGGGCTTTACGCTGCGTCCAGGCTGTGCCTATCTCGAGATACAAGGTCGTGTCAGCAATCGCACCAATCTGCCTCAGACATTCCTCTGGTGGGCGAACCCTGCTGTCGAGGTGAACGATGCCTATCAGAGCGTGTTCCCACCTGATGTGAATGCGGTCTTCGATCATGGTAAACGCGCTGTTTCATCGTTCCCCATCGCTACGGGAACCTATTACAAGATGGATTACTCCGCAGGTGTGGATATCTCGAACTACAAGAATATCTATGTGCCCACAAGCTATATGGCTGTCAACTCCAAGTACGACTTCGAAGGTGGTTATGAGAACGATACGAAGGGTGGTATGTTGCATGTGGCCAGCCATCATTTATCGCCAGGTAAGAAACAATGGACATGGGGCAATGGCGACTTTGGACGCGCCTGGGACCGTAACCTCACAGATGAGACGTCGCCAGAAGAAGCCAAACAGTGGCATATCGATCGCAAGGGCTTCCGTCCTTATATTGAACTGATGGCGGGTGTCTATACCGAGAACCAACCCGATTTCACTTGGCTCATGCCTTACGAGGAAAAACAGTTTGTACAATATTTCATGCCCTATCGTGAGATTGGCATTGTGAAACAGGCCTCCAAGGATTTCGTGATGAACATAGAAGAGGCTAGCGAGGGTCAGGTTACTTTTAAGATTCTGGCTACGTCGAAACAGAGAGTAAGGATTATTCTTGATGGCGAGGGTGGCGATGAATATTATAATAAGGTGGTAACGCTGTCGCCTGAAGAGGTGCTGGTGGAAACGGTGAATACGGGTGACGAGCCTCTCAGCGCTCTGCAACTGACGATTGATCGTGCCGAGAATCCAAGACGATGCCCATTGCTAATGTGGTATGCCGAACCTGATGATATCCGTCCTATTCCCGATGCTGCTGAGACTGCACTCTCGCCACAGGAAACGAAAACCATCGATCAGCTCTATCTGACAGGTCTGCACCTTGAGCAATACCGTCATGCTACTTGGAGTGCTCTCGATTACTATGAGGAAGGTCTGCGTCGTGATCCGCTGGACTATCGCTGTAATATGCAGATAGGTCTTTGGTATCTGCGACGGGCTCGTTTCAAGAAGGCTGAGGGCTATCTGCAGACAGCTGTTAAGGTACTGAAGAAACGAAATCCCAATCCTTATGATGGCGAACCGCAGTTCTATCTGGGTGTTGTCAGTAAGTACTTGAATAAGTTGAATGTGGCTTATGATTGTTTCTGGAAGTCCACGTGGAACAAGGCTTGGGCCGATGCTGGCTATTTCGAGGCTGCTTGCATCAGTATGGACGGTGAGCGCTGGGAAGATGCTCTTGATGAATTGGAACGGGCTCTTATCAGCAACAGCCACAATCATAAAGCTCGTGCCATGAAGGCTGTTGTCCTGCGTAAACTGGGACGAAAAGACGAGGCGCTTGCCTGGATCGAGGCATCGTACAAAATGGATCCCTTTAATTATGTCTGCATGGTGGAGGAACATCTGCTGACAGGTAAAGAGGAACCGCTGGAGCGGATGGCAGAGCTGATGCACAGTAACATCTATAACTATCATGAGACGGCTCTCGACTATGCACAAGCGGGATTGGAAGACGAGAGTCGATTGGTGCTTGAAACGGCTATTAAAAATGGGGTGGAGGAGTCGCCGCTTACCTATTATTATTTAGCTTATTTCAGCCCATTGTCTCAAGCGCTTGATTATTTAAACAAAGCGAAGTCAGTTTGTCCTGATTACTGCTTCCCCAATCGCTTGGAAGATGCACATATTTTCGATGCTGTGATTGGTATACCAGGTATTGATGATGCCAAGGCGCCTTATTATCTGGGCTGCCTTTATTACGATAAACGACAGTATGACGTGGCTGTCGAGAATTGGGAGCTGTCTGCAAAACTCGATCCTACATTCCCTTCAGTCTGGCGAAATCTTGCTTTGGCGCGTTTCAACAAACAGGGTCAACAAGACGATGCTTTGGAGTGTATGGAGAAGGCCTTCCATCTCGATGAGAGCGACCCTCGTATGCTGATGGAACTCGATCAGCTCTATAAGCGTTTGCACAAACCCCATCAGGAACGTCTTGATTTTCTGCAGAAATATCCTCAATTGATTCAGCAGCGCGATGATCTTGTATTGGAAGAGATCACTCTGCTCAATCAGTTAGGCCGTTATGAAGAGGCGATGGCGAAACTTGATGCCCATCAGTTCCATCCTTGGGAGGGAGGCGAAGGCAAGGTTTCCTCGCAGTATCAGATATGTCGTGTAGAACTCGCGAAACAAAATCTGACCAGTCTTGATCATCTGAAGAATCCAGAAAAACAAGCATCTCTTGAAAAAGCCATCCGCCTTTTGGAGGAATGTCTCATTTATCCGCCCCATTTGGGTGAGGGTAAACTCTATGGCGCACAAGAGAATGATTTTTATTATCTATTAGGCGTTGCATATGAGGCACTTAATGAAAAAGAAGAGGCTCTTAATTGTTGGCAAAAGGCTATTATTGGACCACAAGAGCCTGCTGCTGCGATGTACTATAACGATGCCAAACCGGATAAGATATTCTATCAGGGTCTGGCTCTACGAAAACTGGGATGTGAGGATGAGGCGCATGGACGATTCTTCAAACTCATCAACTACGGTAAGCAGCATATCTACGACAAGGTGGTCATGGACTATTTTGCAGTCTCTCTGCCAGATCTGCTGATTTGGGAGGACTCGCTTGATACGAAGAATCTCATTCACTGTAAGTATATGCTCGCCCTTGGCTATTATGGTATGGGTGATAAGGACAAGGCGCTGAAATATCTGTCAGAAGTAGAAGAGCTCGACAATAATCATCAGGGTATTCAACAGCTCCGTACACTTATCTCATAGCCAAGGCTTTGTCTTCAGCAGCCTCCATGATTTCACGCTCGCCTGGACCTTTGTCGTTGATACCGCAAAGGTGCAGGATGCCGTGAATAATCACCCGATGCAGTTCCTCGTCATAAGGGCGTCCGAACTTGTCGGCATTGGTGAAGACGGTGTCGAGTGAGATGTAGATGTCGCCATTCAGTATTTTGCCTTCGCTATAGTCGAAGGTGATGATGTCTGTGTAGTAATCATGGCCGAGAAACTCGTTGTTCACCTCGAGGATCTTGTCGTCGTTGACAAAAAGATAGCCGATTTCACCGACTTTCTTTCCATAACTGGCTGCTACCTTCTTGATCCAGTTCGAGGTCTCGCGTTTCATTATATTGGGGAACTTCACCCCTTCGCTGCTATAGGATATCATGATGTATAATTTCTTTATTTCTTTTTAGGAAGGTATGGCGAGATGTCAACGCCGAAGTGTTGCAATTCCCTGAGCGCACTTGATGAGATGCAGGCTAGCTCAGGCTCCGTATAAAGCAGAATGGTCTCTATGCCTCCTATTCTGCGGTTGAAATCGGCCTGCCACTGTTCATATTCGAAATCGCTTACCGACCGCACACCTTTTACAATATACTGTGCCCCTTCGGCCTTGGCGAAATCCATTGCCAAACCGTGGTAGGACTTCACCTCAATACGCTGTTCATCAGCATACAACTCACGGATAGCCTGCATCCGCTCTTCTGCCGATGGCATATCAGGCTTGTGCACATTATCGCCCACAACACCTATCACCAACCGGTCAAACAACGGGAGGGCCCGCTTCACGATAGAATCGTGTCCGATGGTAAACGGATTGAAACTGCCTACAAATACTCCTGTCCTTATCATGGGTGCAAAGGTACAAAGATTTTGGGGAATAATGAAGAAAATGAAAAAAAGAATAGTTTTTCGTGTAGTTTTTCGTAACTTTGCTGCGTCAAATGGGCGTAAGATTCAAAACAGAACGACAATGAATGCATTAGAAAAGCAATTTGCACAAACCGTTGCAGAACACAAGAGCACCATCTACACCGTGTGCTACATGTTCTCGCAGGATGCCGACGAGGTGAACGACCTGTTCCAGGAGGTACTAGTCAATCTTTGGAAGGGTTTCGAGAGCTTCGAGCATCGCAGTGACATCAGGACGTGGATCTATCGCGTCGCCCTCAATACCTGTATCTCCATCGACAGGAAGAAGAAGCGTCGCTCATCCGAAGTCCGGCTGACTATGGACATCAACCTCTTTGAAGACCGTGACGAGGACACCAAGCAAGTGGATATGCTCCACAAGCGTATCTCCAAGCTGCAGCCCTTCGACCGTGCGATTGTCCTTCTCTGGCTCGAAAACCTATCGTACGAGGAGATCGGACAGATAGTCGGTATCAGCACTAAGAACGTCAGTGTCCGCCTGTTCAGGATCAGAGAGCAATTAAAAAACATGTCTAACGATTAAAAATTGACCCATTATGAACGAGAATTTTGAATTAGAGAATATGCGTGAGCAGATGAACACGCTGAAAAAGAAACTGGAGAAGCAGGAGATTGTAAACGACGGTCTGATGCGCCGCTCAATGAAGAATACCGCTGGTAATATCAGTCGCAGATATTATCTCATCATGGCCCTCTGCCTGTTGATGATTCCATATAGTTACTGGGCATTCGTGATGCTAAACGGTTTCTCCATTCCTTTCTGGATTTTCACTTGTGTGACTATGCTGGTTTGCTTTGGTGGCACCTTCTATAACAGCAGAAAAGTGAGCGATTCGAACATGATGACTAACAACCTCGTGGACGTTCGTCGCCGTATGGCCCGTGCCAAGAAGTTCGATGCCAACTGGCTCTTCCTCGGCATTCCCCTCGCCATCGTCTTTCTTGGCTGGTTTATGTACGAGTCCTATCTGCTTCATCCCGATGCATTTTTCAACGGACTCTTCTGGGCAGGATGCATCGGCGGTATCATTGGAGCTGTCTGGGGATTCTCTCTTCACTTTAAGACCCAGCGCCAGTATCAGGAAATCATCGACCAGATCGAGGACATCACCGCTGAACAATAAATACGGTTGCCATATCCACTCAAGGCCGCTGACGGCTCCATTCAGGAGTCCAGCGGCTTTTTTCTGCTCCAAAGATTACTTTTTTGCTCTCTCGTGATGGTTTATTCTTTTTTTTTCGTATCTTTGCAGGCGAAACATACATAAATGATAAATGATGTTTAAGCTAATATGTTAAATTTAAATTCAAGAACTATGGAAACAAAGACAAATGACGAATTGCGCATTGCGTGGGATTTCGTGGAACACACGGGACGAAGTATCTTCTTGACAGGTAAGGCTGGTACAGGTAAGACCACCTTTCTGAAAACCGTTGTAGAACAGAGTAAGAAACGTACGATAGTGGTAGCACCGACGGGTGTGGCCGCCATCAATGCGGGTGGTATGACTATCCATTCCTTCTTCCAACTGCCCTTTACTCCCTATGTGCCCAATGCGCGTATCAAAAGCAAGTTTGATTTCGGCAAGGAGAAACGTCGCATCATTGCCTCCCTTGACCTGTTGATTATCGACGAGATCTCGATGGTAAGAAGCGATCTGCTCGATGCCATCGACTCTGTGCTGCGAAGATATCGCGATCATTATAAACCCTTCGGAGGCGTACAACTGTTGATGATAGGTGACTTGCAGCAACTGACGCCTGTGGTGACACCCGAGGACGAGGCTTTGCTAAAACCCTATTACGACACGCCCTATTTCTTTGGATCGAAGGCACTGCAACAGATAGAATATGTCACCATCTTGTTGAGTCAGGTGTTTCGTCAGGAAGATGCCGCTTTCCTCGATGTTTTGAACCACATCCGTGAAGCAAATCCCACCACCGACGACATCGCTACTTTGAATCAGCGATGCCAGCCTGCTTTTATCCCTCAACAAGGCGAAGGCTATATCCGTTTGACCACCCATAACTATCTGGCGGATAACTACAACGAGAACGAACTGAAGAAACTGCCAGGTCACAGCTATACATTCCAAGCCCAAATTGAAGGCAATTTTCCTGAATACTCCTATCCGACTAGTGAGGTACTGACGCTGAAAGAGGGTGCGCAGGTGATGTTTGTCAAGAACGATCCCACGGGAGAACACCGTTACTTTAACGGTCGTATCGGAGAAATCGTGGAAATCAGTGAGAGTCGTGTCTGTGTGCTTTGCGCTGGTGATGCCGAAGGGATAGAGGTCGAGCCTTTGGAGTGGGAGAACGCCCAGTATCAGTTGAATCCTGAGACTCGCGTCATTGAATCGAAGATTCAGGGTACGTTTCGTCAGCTGCCCTTGCGCCTGGCGTGGGCTATCACCATCCACAAGAGTCAGGGTCTCACCTTCGAGCGTGCCATCATCGATGCCAACCTCTCGTTTGCACCAGGTCAGGTGTATGTGGCCCTGAGCCGTTGCAAGACTCTTGAAGGTATGGTGCTTTCTGCCCCCATCGAGGCACGGGCCATCATTTCCGATAAAAGGGTTGAAGATTATATCGGCCATCAGGAGGAGGAAGCCCAAAAGAGCATCTCCCAACTGCCTCAACTCAAAGAGGAATATTATCGTTTCCTGCTCTTGGAACTGTTCGACTTCCATGATATCTTCTATAAGGAAGAGCATCTGCTGCGCCTGATGACGGAGTTCTTCTATCACGCTTTTACCGATGCCACCGAACTCCATAAGCGTGTGCTTTCCAATTTCAGCGCTCAGACGATGTCTGTCTCAGAGAAATGGCTGCAGAAAATCCGTCAGTCATCGATGGAACAATTGCATACAGAAGATTTTCAGGAGCGTGTGAAGCGTAGTGCCGAGTGGTTCGAATCGTCTATCCACGAGGTTTTTGCCAATTCCATCGACTTAGCGGCACAGATCAAGAGCAACAACAAACAGGCGATGAGTCGTTTCCCTGAGGCCTTAGCTGATGTACGCCAGGCGGTCTTCTCGCGTCGCTTCCTGCTCTCGAAGATTGCGGAACAGGGGTTCTCCATCCCCATCTATCTGCACGAGAAGCAATATTCGCTTTTGGATGCCATCGACGAACAGCAGATCAAGAAGTCAAAACGTACGAAGAAGGAAAAGCCCAAGAAAGAGCCGAAGGAGAAGACGTGGAACATCACCTTCTATCTCTATAAACAGGGCATGAGTCCCGATGAAATCGCCCAAAACCGTGGTCTTACCGTTGCCACGATCATTGGCCATCTGGCTCGTTTCATCCCTACTGGTGAGATAACGCTCTCTGAACTGGTTCCCCCTGAGCATCAGGATGCCATCCTCAAGGTGATTCAGACCATAGGAAAGGGCGAGTCAAAGACTGTTATTAAGAGTCTCTGCCCGCCCGAGGTGACGTATCAGGAAATAGAACTGGTGCTCAAAGCCCAGTCCCTGGAATCCAATCAGAATTTATAGTCGATACCCAGACCAACCACATAATTGGTACGTGAGTAGGTCTCTAAGCCATAAGAGGCCTGCTTATCGTAGTCGCTGTAGATGCTGGTGAAGAAGCCGGCATTGAGGCGAACTTTCTCGTTGATGTTCCATGCGCCGCCCAGTCCTACAGAATAGCTGTCGCAAGCGAATGAGGTGTTCTGCTGATAACCATCAGAGAGTCCGTAGTCGGTACGCTGTCCACCACAGCTGACGGTAAACTTATCGTTGATGTCGTACTCCACACCTGCGAGGATTTCGTGGGTGCCGTGGGTAAGTTCCTCCTGACGATCGTTGGCCATCTTGGCATTTTTATCATCGAAGAAATGATATTCAAGAGTAGCACGCAATTTCGGCGTGAATTCGTAGCCAGCAGCCACCGAGAGCAGTGCGGGCATGTCATAACGCGTACGGGCACCATCCTGATAGGGAGCAGTATAAGCACCCAGCTGTTGTTGCAAACCTGCCAACTTTGCCTGAGCTCCTTGAGGATCTGCAGCCATCAGAGCAGCAACGGTAGCGCTACCCAGTCCTGCATCGAGAATATTGGTATCGTTCTTGGGGTTCACCTTGGTGCGGAACTCATAACGAGCAGTAAGGGTAAGGGGACCTTGATGGTAGTTGACACTTACTAATGGCGTGAAACCCCATCCTTTCTGGTCGACATCAAGCAAAAGATTAGCAACCTCGCCCAACTGAGGATGGTCAATAGCCTTCACATGGCCGCGATAGTAGCCGTCGTAGTAGTTGGCACGAATACCTACCGCAGCTGACAGACAGTCGATCAACTTATAGGTAAAGTTAATCTGTCCACCATAGATATACTGCTTACCCTTCATTTCAGAGTCGAGGGTGTACTGATTGGGCGCGATGCCATTGCTGGCAAGCATGCTGGAGAGCAGCACGTTGAACATGGGAACACCCTCCTTGTATTCCACGAAACCGCCACTGCCCACGATACCGATCATAGTGGAGAGAGCCCAGCGATCCTTCTTGTAGGATGCGAAGAGAGCTGGCACGATAGGAGCAGAAGCCTTGCCTTCATACGTATACTCGACGGGAGCGCTGTATATAGAGCTGTAGATGGAAATAGGTGTCACTAACTTAATGTCACGATTCTGCCAGGGTTTTTGGAAGTTGAGCGAGAGTTGGAAGCCCTCATGTCCCCAAGCCAGTCCGGCAGGGTTGCTGTAGGCTGCGTCAATGTCAAATGTTGCACCACGTGCCATCATACGGTCGAAGGCGATGTGGTAGTTGGTGTTGGTCATCAAACCGCCAGCATAGCTTGTCGTGAAGACACCAAGTGCCAGCATGGTCATCGTCAAAATCTTCTTTCTCATAACTGATTCTTAATGATTGAGGTTGCAAAGATACGAAAAAAAGTGAAAAATAAAGAGTGAAAAGTGAAAAATTTGCTGCCGCCTTTACAAATTATGAATTATGCATTATAAATTATGAATTATTATGTATCTTTGCATTCGAAATGAATCAAGCAACCCTCGATTTCATCCATGAGCATGCTGAGGCTGATGTGCGTCAGCTGGCCCTTCAGGGAACGAAAAATCCCGAGGTCGATCTGACCTTTGCCTTAGACCAGATTGCAGGTCGTCAGAAAGCGAAGACCAAGTTGCCATCATGGGCAGCTATCGATGGTATCGTCTATCCTCCGCACCTCTCAATGGAACAATGTTCGAGCGAACAGACAGCCCAATACAAAGTAAGCATCGCCAAAAAGGGCACAAAGGGGTCAGGCACTTCTGTGTCCTTTGTTGATCTTACAGGTGGTTTCGGCGTTGATACGGCATTTATTTCGCAAGGCTTCCAACGCGCAGTCTATGTAGAGTGGCAACCGCAACTTTGTGCCATTTCATCGGAGAATTTCAAGCTTTTGGGACTGAATCATATCGAAGTCATCTGTGCTGATGGTGTCGATTATCTGCATCAACTCGACCATGCAGACTTGATATATATTGATCCTGCCCGACGAGACGATCATGGAGGACGAACCTATGGCATCGCCGATTGCACGCCCAATGTCTTGGAACTCCGCGATGAACTATTGCAAAAGGCAGATCGCATCATGATGAAACTCTCTCCGATGCTCGATTGGCGGAAAGCGGTAGAAGATCTCGGCAACGTGAGCGAGGTGCATATCGTTTCAGTGGATAACGAATGCAAAGAATTGCTGCTCATCTTATCGAAGGAAGAAAAGCCTTTAAAACTTTTTTGTGTAAACAACAATCAGGTGTTTGATGGTGTAACAGGGGGACGGTTCTTTTGTGACACCGCCCGCGATGTCACAAAAGAACCGTCCCCCTGTTACACGCCTCACTTTTTATTCGAACCTAATGCATCGATCATGAAAGCTGGTTGCTTTACTCTATTAGAGCAGCGCTTTGGCGTGACTCAGCTCGACAAAAATAGCCATTTATTCGTGTCCGATATCGACATCTGCGACTTCCCTGGCCGTCGGTTCTTCATCGAAAAAACCACTTCGATGAACAAGCGTGAACTGAAAGCCGCCCTTGCAGATATCGACAGAGCCAACATCACCGTTCGTAACTTCCCCATGTCAGTAGCCGAACTCCGAAAGCGTCTGAAATTGAAAGAAGGTGGTGATCTCTACCTCTTTGCCACCACCATTGCAGGCCACCAGCACCAGCTGTTTCTTTGCAGGAAAATAGAATAATGTGACCCTCTGCATACTTTTCACCCAAAAAGTTTGGCGGTTTGGGGAAATCTCATTACCTTTGCAAGGTTGAATAAATATGATAGACGAGGATTTCGACATACGTGAGGAACGGTATTCGCAAGGCGAGAAAGACTTTGAGAATGCACTACGCCCACTGGCCTTTAAGGATTTCAGTGGTCAGAAGAAAGTTGTGGAGAATCTGGAAGTCTTCGTTGAGGCTGCCAAATACCGTGGCGAGCCCCTCGACCACACACTCTTGCACGGTCCTCCTGGTTTGGGAAAGACCACATTGTCGAACATCATCGCCAACGAGTTGGGCGTAGGTTTCAAGATTACCTCTGGACCAGTGCTTGACAAGCCTGGCGATTTGGCTGGTATCCTGACTTCGCTGGAGAAAAACGACGTGTTGTTTATCGACGAGATCCATCGTTTGTCGCCCGTTGTCGAGGAGTATCTCTATTCGGCGATGGAGGATTATCGCATCGACATCATGATCGATAAAGGTCCCTCTGCGCGAAGCATCCAGATCGACCTGAATCCTTTCACGCTTGTAGGTGCTACCACCCGTAGCGGTCTGTTGACTGCGCCTTTGAGAGCCCGTTTCGGCATCAACATGCATTTGGAGTACTATGAGCCGGCAACTTTGCAACAGATCATCGAGCGTTCGGCCAATATCTTGGGTGTGCCTATTACTGAGGATGCTGCTTTGGAGATTGCTGGTCGTTCGAGAGGTACGCCCCGTATCGCCAACGCCCTCTTGCGTCGTGTGCGTGACTTCGCTCAGGTGAAGGGTAACGGCAAGATCGACACCAAAATCACAAAGGTTGCCCTTGCAGCGCTGAACATCGATCAATACGGTCTCGACGAGATCGACAATAAGATCCTACTCACCATTATCGACAAGTTCAAGGGTGGTCCTGTGGGCATCACAACGATTGCTACTGCCGTAGGCGAAGATGCAGGCACTGTCGAGGAGGTTTACGAGCCTTTCCTCATTATGGAAGGCTTTATCAAGCGCACGCCTCGTGGTCGTATGGTAACCGAACTGGCCTACAAGCACTTCGGCCGCAATCCCTATGGGGGCAACATCATGGAACCCAATCTGTTTGAATGAACTTAAAACAGAAATAACAATGATGAAAAAACTATTCTTTACAGCTCTTTTGGCAGCCTTGACGCTGCAGGTAAATGCACAGGTCGAAGCACCAAAGGATGCCCCACAACTTGAATTTGCCCTTCAACTGAAAGTCACGCTTGGACAAGCTTTCTCCATTGAAAACACCCAGCATGGCCGTCGTACGGTGATTCCTATCACTGGTGGCACCTTCGAAGGACCTGGTATCAAAGGTACGATCGTGAATGGCGGTGCTGACTATCAGTTAGCAAATGCTCAGGGACGTACAGAGCTGGAGGCCATCTATTGCATCAAGACCGACGATGGTGTCTATATCCACGTTCGCAATCGCGGTATCATCGCCAACAGCAAAGATGCCAACGGCAATCCCTCTTTCTATTTCCGTTGTGCTCCTCAGTTTGAGGCACCCGCCGATAGCAAGTACGGTTGGCTGAACAACTCCCTCTTCCTCTGCGCCCCCTCATTCTCCCAGGGTTTCAGCGGCATTGTGCTCAATGTCTGGAAGGTGAATTAAAAACTTGCATTATCGTTTAAGAGATTGCGTACTTGTTCAAGGATAGCTAGTAGTTCATCCATCGTTTCGGCGCGGAGCATGGCGATGCGGGTCTGGCGGAAATTGGGGATGCCTTTGAACAGGGGGGTGGCGGCGAGGTGGCGACGGGTATGGAGGATGCCGCGCTTCTCATCGATGCGGGCGACGTTGATGCGCAATTGTTCGATGAGAATGTCCAGTTTCTGATCGAAAGTCAGTGGTTTTTCGCCCGTTTCATCGAGAAAATCGCGAACCTCTTTAAAGATCCAAGGACGGCCGAAGGTGGCGCGACCGATCATGATGGCATCGACGCCATAGGTATCGAAAGCATGTTTGGCATCCTCGGCTGAGGTGATGTCGCCATTGCCGATGATGGGGATATGGATGCGGGGATTGCGCTTTACCTCACCGATCAGCGTCCAGTCTGCCTGGCCGGTGTACATCTGACTGCGGGTACGGCCATGAATGGTCAAAGCCTGGATGCCGCAGTCCTGAAGCTGCTCGGCGAGTTCGGTGATGATGAGTTGTTCGTGGTTCCAGCCCAAGCGTGTCTTCACGGTGACGGGCAGTTTCACGGCATCCACCACCTTGCGGGTGATCTCCAGCATCTTGGGTATATTTTGCAACATTCCGGCTCCAGCACCCTTGCCAGCCACCTTTTTTACAGGACAGCCGAAATTCAGGTCGATCAGATCGGGGCCTGCTTGTTCCACGATCTTTGCGGCCTCGACCATCGCCTCGATGTCGCGCCCATAGATCTGGATGCCCACCGGACGCTCCTCATCGCTGATGGTAAGTTTCTGCAGCGTCGACTTCACATCGCGTATCAAGGCCTCGGCACTGACGAACTCTGTATAGACCATCGAGGCCCCGAACCGCTTACAGAGCAGTCGGAAGCCAATGTCGGTGACGTCTTCCATCGGAGCGAGGAAAACGGGACGCGGGCCAAACTCGATATTGCCTATTTTCATGGCTGCAAAGGTACGAAAAAAAGTGAATAGTGAATAGTGAATAGTGAAAAATTTGCAAGCGCCTGAAAGTTTTTCAGTCTTCAATTATCAATTATCAATTATTATTTGTACTTTTGCCGCGACAACCAACCATTTTTAAACCAAAAGAATATGAAAAAGTTAAATTTGAAAGTAGCAGTTGTTCTGCTCGTCGGTAGCTGTCTGTTCAGCTCCTGCATCGGTTCGTTCAGTTTGTTCAACAAGTATGCTGCTTGGCAGAGAGACATGACCAGCAACAAGTATGTCAACGCCATCGTAGGCTTCTTCCTGATGCCTATCGTGGGTTCTATCACCATGGTGGTAGACTGGCTGGTGCTCAACACCATCGAGTTCTGGACGGGTGACAATCCCGTAGCCGCTAACATCGGTAAGACCCAGAAGGTAACTGGTCAGGACGGTCGTATCTATGCCGTGAAGACCCTGAAGGACGGTTACAAAGTGACGGCTCCCGACGGTGTGGTGACCCTCTTCACCTACAACAAGGCCGAGAACAGCTGGTCGATGACTCAGAACGGTCAGACCCGTGAGATCTTCCGTTTCACCGAGGATGGCAAGAGCATCCGCATGGACGTGAATGGTCAGGAGCGTGAGTTCGCCCTCAACGAGCAGGGTGTGATGGATGCCGAGCGTGTGGCTATGGGCTTCGACCTGGCTCAGCGCTAAGCATTACCAGTGCATCAATGTACGGAGATAGGCTGCCAATTCGGCAGCCATTTTTTCGTGCTGCTTGATACTGGGGTGATAGTCGTTGCCAAAGCCGAGGTCACCATTCTGCGGGGTGAAGTTAAAGCGGTAGACCTCCTTGTCGCCGGCCTTGTTCGCCTCGGTCTTTACCTCATCAAGGATCTGTTTGGCAATCTCCAATTCCTTGCCGTTGAGCATTGAACCGCAGAGGAAGACAATCTTTGCCTTGGGGTTATGATCACGCACCAGTTTTAACAACCGCTGGTAGCCCTGTTTGAGCAGGGTGACATCGTAGGACTGCGTAGAGAGGTCGTTGGTGCCGAGATTGATGCACACCACATCGGGTTGGTAGCGGCTGAAATCCCATTTCTCACGTAGGAAGGTGGGTTCGTCGCGCAGTTTCAGATCCCAGGCATAACCCGTATATTCATATTGTACAGGTATGCACGAGCGCGGGGAACCTGTCTTGGCCTCGCCATAGTTACGATAGGCACCGATGCCGCTACGGGCCACCACCCAGTGCTGGGCACCGAGGGTGCGGGCCGTGATCGAGGCATAGCTATAGTAGTGGTTCTCGGTGGCATAGTCGAAACCTTCGTTGGGTTTCGTCCCTTCGTTGCCATAGCCGCAGGTGATGGAATTACCGATGAATTCGAGCTTTTTTGAGGGTAGGGCGGGCGCTTCCACCAACGACTTACCCTTGTCCAATACGAATCCCCAGAACTCCGGATACATCTCATAACCCTCGATGACATACATCAGACGGACGGTGTGGCGACCGTCGGGCAGCGCCGTCGCCAGCGTCACCACCGAGTCTCTCTTCTCCATAAACGACACCTTGAAGGGTTCGGCCTGGTCTATCTGTGCCATGTAATAGCCGCTACCAGGCTTGGCGATCATCTTCAGTGATGTGCCCTCGAAGGCGGCGATGATCTGCGTGCCGGGATAATTCCAGGCAGGATGTTCGGGATTGGTAAAGCTGATACGACCCGTATATTGGATATATTGATTGGCTGCACTGATAACGGTGCCCTGGATGGGCTGGGTTTCACGTGCTGAAGCAGTGAATAGTGAAAAGTGAATAGTGAATAGTATAAAAAGAATTCTTTTCATATTTGTTAATTTAATAGATTATTTGCCGGATTCATATTTCTCGCGGATTTTCTTGATGCGCAGCAGCAGGTTCTTATAGTGCAGACCGTTGATGCCGTCAGCCTGCTGGGCTTTGAGGTAGTTCTCCACCTTGTCCAGATGCTGTTCGATATAGAGGATGGCATCCGAACGCTGTGCAGCGGCAGTGTTGTTGCTGCTGGTAGAGACAATAATGATAGGTGACGAGGTAGAAGTGGTCGTGGGTGCTGAAGATGTAGGATTCAGCGCTGTACCGATGAAATCGACATAACTGCGCTGCTGCTGACGACGGAAATTGTTCTGCTGTTCATTTTGGTCGTTGAGCGGTTTCCACACCAAGGCAAACACATCGTCGAGATATTCGCCTACGGGATAGGCTTTCGCCGACTGCAACTGGTTGTTGTGCAACGTCATGATGGCATTGGGTGAGAGGAGCGAGGCGATGACGCTCTGCTGACGGGAACGGATCTCATCGGCATAATCCGTACCCAACTTGTTGACGATGCTCTGTGGATAGAGCCACAACGGTGCCTCCATCACATGACGGTCCATCCACAGGAGGGCCTCCTTTTGCAGGGCTTTCGGCACGATGTCGTAAGGCTGCTGACCAGGGGCATTATTGGTGTATTTGCCGGAGAGATAGCGCAGCACATGGTTGGCATAACGCTGATACTGTTGACGACAGGCACCAAAAATCGTACTCAGGTCCTCATACTGACCGTCGGGCTGTGCCGTCCACTTTTCGATGTTCTGCATCACGCGCTTCAGATTCTTCAGACCGTATTCGTTGGCTTTCATCTGGTTGTCGCCCAGGTCCTCGGTCTGACTGCGGGGGTCTTGTGCCCGACCTTCGTCACCGCTCCACCACAGACGGCGGTTGCCTTCCAGCACCTTTGTCACCTCCGCCCGCAGGGCTTTCTTCTCCTTGGCGGGGTCCTTGAACTCCGGACGGTACTGATAACCCCATTTGATGGCCCACTTGTCGTAGTCGTTGATACGGGGGAAGAGTCCTTTCTCGCTGATCTTGTCCTCAGGCTGGGCCACGTAGTTGAAACGGGCATAGTCCATGATGCTCGACGTGTGACCGTTTTTCTCCACCCATGCCTTGTCTCGCAGCTTTTCCACAGGTGTGGCCTGCGAGGCAATCATGTTATGGCGCAGACCGAGGGAGTGGCCTACCTCATGACTGCTGACGAAGCGGATCAGCTGTCCCATCAGCTCGTCGGGGAAATTCATCGTCTGTGCTTTCTTGTCGAGTGGGCCGCACTGTGTCATATACCATTTCTTCACCAGATTCATCACATTGTGATACCAACAGATATGGGCCTCGATGATTTCACCGCTACGGGGGTCGACGATACGTGGTCCGTAGGCATTCTCTGTCTCTGAAGGCAGATAACGGATCATCGAGAAACGGGCATCATCTATTGACATCGTCGTGTCGTTCTCAGGAAACTCCTTGGCGATGATGGCATTCTTGAAACCTGCTGCCTCGAAGGCCACGTTCCAGTCGTTGATACCGGCTATGAGGTATTTCACCCATTTCTTCGGCGTAGCGGGGTCGATATAGTAAACTATCTGTTTCTTGGGTTCCACGAGTTTACCAGCCTGATAGGCTTTCAGATCCTTTGGCTCCAGACGGTAGCGTGAGATGATCGCCTCGTGGTTGGTTACCTGCTGGTCGTCGCTGAACTCCGTGATCCGGTCGTTGAAATAGCCCACACGCTCGTCGAAGTAACGGGGTTGCATGGGCTTCTCCGGCAACAGCACAATCGAGGTGTTCAGGGCCAGTGTCACGGAACCCGTGGTTGAGGCCGGTGTTCTGGTGCTGCTGTTCATGCCGTAGGTGCGCAACGACTGAATCTCCACGTTGATGGGGAAGGTCTTGATGCTGTCGATGAAGGTACGGTCGGCCTGAACGGCAGTCACGCCCATTGCCGTACGGTCGGAGGCCGTGAAGCTCGTCACCTTGTTATCCGACATGAGCCATTTGGTAACGTTGATCAATTGGTCCTTGGTCTTGGGATTACGCCCAATCACGTCGAACTTCACGATGATGGGATCGGTTGTCGACTGCTTCAGCGAGATGGCGATGCGGTCGTCGGGATTAGCCAGTTCCGACTGCACGTACTCGCGCATAAAAATGGCTTTGGGACCGTATTGTTCCAGATAAATGGCGGAACGGTTCACCTCCTCGCCGCTGAATTTCCTAAAGCCCTGTGGCGTACTGGTGAAACGGGTGACGGCGAGCATCATACGGCCTAACAAAGAGTCGGGCACTTCCAGATACCAGTCGTCCTTGATATGACGCACGGTGAAGAGACCATACCTCACGCTGCCCTTTTCCTTCACTACCTTGTGGTAGGGGTCGTTGTGGTCGGTGATGGTGGTGTCCTCACAACACTCGTGTTTCTTCTTTTTCACTTCCGTGGTGTCGGCCTTTGCGGCCTTTACCTCTGTGGTGTCACACTTGACCGGTTTCACCTCGGTGGTGTCCGTGTCGTTAATTACTGCAAACGCCGACTGTTGTCCCATCAGGAAAAGCACAACGACGATGATTCTTTGAATAGTTTTGTTGGTACGATTCGATTTCATAGGTGCAAAGTTACATTTTTTCTCCCAATTTAGTATCATAATTAAATTTTTTTTGTATCTTTGCCCCCAAATAACCATAAATTATAAAGATTATGAGTGTAGCATTATTAATTATTATCGCCCTCGTGGTGATTGTCGGAGGTTATTTCATCTCCACCCAGCGCTCGTTGGTCAATCTCGATGAATTGTGTAAGAACGCCCTGAGCCAGATCGAGGTTCAGCTCAACTCTCGTTTCGACGCGGTGATAGCCCTCGCCAAGACGGCTGCGCAGTATGCCAAGCACGAGTCGGAGACGATTATCCAGGCCGTACAGGCCCGTGGTGCCAACATGGGTAACGGTAATCTGCCTGCTACCCCCGAGAGCATCAATCAGCAGACCGACCTCCTCGGACAGATGATGGGTCGTCTGAACGTGGTCTTTGAGCGTTATCCCGAACTGAAGGCCAGCGATCTCTACCGTGAGGCTCAGGAGGGCATGAAGCAGTATGAGGAGAATGTACGTATGTCGCGTATGGTCTATAACGACACCGCCACGAAGATGAACCGTATGGTTCGCCAGTGGCCCTCTAGCATCGTCGCCTCTATCCTCCACTTCGTTCAGAAGGAATACCTCAAGGTTGACAGCGAGGAAAAGAAACAGTACCCCGACCTCGATGAAGCGTTTAAAAAGTAAAAAAATAAAAAGGTAAAAAAGTAAAAAAGATGAATTGCTGTCTGATAAGAAGGAAGGTAATAGTTGTTTTACCCTTTTACCTTTTTACCTTTTTACCTTTATCGGCCCGTCCGCAGCTGAACAGGCTCGACATCCGTGTGGTGTTGAGCCATAATGGCGATGCCCGCATCACTGAGACGCGCCAGATGAGCATCGACTCCGAGGGCACCGAGTGCTATATCGGTGTGGGTGTCTTCGAAGGCAGTGAGGTGCGCGATCTTACCGTCACCGACGAGACGGGCCTTGAGTATGAGAATGTCGGCAGCTGGGACATCGACCGCTCCCGCAGTTGGAAGGCAGGTAAGTGTGGTATCGTCACCAAGCATGGTGGCTATGAGCTTTGCTGGGGTCTTGGCGACAGTGGTGAACGAACCTACATCACCAGCTATACCTACACCAACCTCATGCATGCCCATCCCGATGCCGATGCCATCCGTCATGTCTTTCTGGATGCCGATGTTTCCCCCAAGCCCGATAAGGCCTACCTTACTATTGAGGCCGATTCCCTGCTGACTGAGGATAACAGTGGTATCTGGGGTTTCCGCTTTGGTGGTGAACTCGGTTTCGACAATGGCAAGATGGTGGCTTACAACGACGAACCCTTCGGCCGTAGTGGCGCCATGTATATCATGTGCCGCTTTGACAAGGGTCTCTTCGAACCAGTCATTCAGGATGCCGACTCCTTCGAGAACAAAAAACAGCAGGCTTTTGAGGGTAGCGACTACGTGGGCGATGGCTATGGAAGCGGTGGTGGCGGTGACGACAGTATGGGTTTCATCGGTATCCTCTTTTTCCTGGGTATGTTTGTCCTGCCCATTGTGGGAGGCATCTGGTATTTCATCTATGTCTGGCGCGCCCGTAAGAAGGCGTTCAAGGATCTGCTCTGGTATCGAGACATTCCCATGAAGGGCAACCTCCAGCAGGCCAATGATATGCTCAATGCTTACAAGTATTTCGGCACAGACTATAACAACCTACTCTCTGCCTGTGTCCTCAAGCTCATCAATATGGGCGCTATCTCCATCGAGTCGCGTCTCAACAGCAAGGGCAAGACCGAGCAGAACTTCGTCATGCACGAACTGCCCAACTATGCTGATCAGCCTTTGCTGCTGCGTAAGATTCATAATATCTTCAAGACAGCAGCTGGCGATGATACCGTGCTTGAGCCTAAAGAGCTGAAGTCATTCATGCGCAGCACCAAGAACGAGAGTATCACCGACTCATTTATCAACACCCTCCATACCAAGACGGGCATCACCCATTACAAGGATCGTCTCGAAGAGGTGCGTCAGGTGTTCGGTCTGAAGAAGTTCCTGAAGGAGTTCACCCTGCTCGACGAGCGTGGTGTCAAAGAGGTTGCGCTGTGGAAGGACTATATGATCTACGCTACTCTCTTCGGTATTGCCGATCAGGTAATCAGCGACATGAAGAAGATCAACCCCGAGTACTTCAACATGGATCAGGTGGCCAATCAGATGGCCGACAATATGACGTTGCCGATGATTCGTTCTACCCTTCTGAACAGTACCTCGCGTGCTGTGGCCAACAAGGCAGCCCGTGAGGCTCGTGCCTCAGGTCGTGGCGGCCATTCCTCATGGGGTGGCGGCGGAGGAGGCTTCTCCGGTGGTGGCTTCGGCGGCGGCGTCAGATAAAACGAAAAGAGACCGAACGATCGGTCTCTTTTTCTTATGGTCTGATTTACAAATATGGGGCGAAGGCACGGTCGTAATCTTCGCTGCCCGAGAGACGGCCGTTTACGATACACACCAGCTCTGCCTGTGCACGGAAGCAGAGTTTATCGTCGGCAGCGCGGAAAATGTCGTGGTGAAAAACGTATTTGATGCCTTCCTTGGTCAGCCTGAGACGTGATATAAACTCATCGTCGGGTCGCAAGGGGGTCTTAAACTGCATAGTCATACGGGCCAGTACGGCATCTACACCTTTCTCATGCATCTCTGCAAAACTTAGTCCGCACTGTTGTAGAAACAGGTGGCGGGTATGTTCACAATAGTGTAGGTAATTGGCATTGTTCACAATACCCTCGATGTCGCACTCATAGTCGCGCACCTGCATCCGAGTTTCGAAAATATACTTCTTGTCCATAATCGGGTGCAAAGATACTAAAAAAAAGTGAATAGTGAATAATGAATAGTGAATAATTTACATCAGCAGGTGATACATGCCGCCAGCTAGGGGTTTGATGACACCCTTCATCTCGAGTTGGAAGAGCAGGGCAGTCAAATGACCGATGGGAATACCGGTCTTCACGCTGAGGATGTTTAATTGCAGATCGTTGGTCTGTTGGAGCTGTTTCACGATACTTGACTCCTCAGGTGAGAGGTCAGGAAAGAGATTTCTCTCGATTCCATCGGACAAAGCCTCCTTTCTTTTGGTTTCGTCCTGCCAACCCATCGCCCGTACAAAGTCGTCAGCATTGGATATCAACGCGGCGACATTGTCGCGGATAAGGTTATTGCAGCCTTCAGAACACGACATGCCCACTGCACCAGGATAAGCAAAGACAGCCCGGTTGTAGCTTTGAGCGATATCTGCTGTGATGAGACCGCCTCCCTTTGACTTGCTTTCTATGACAATGACGGCATCCGAGAGACCAGCCACAATACGGTTGCGGCGTACGAAGTTAGGCTTGTCAGCATTCGTTTGCGTCATAAACTCCGTCAGCAGTCCACCATGATTCAACATCTGGGCAGCTGTGTCACGATGGTGATAAGGATAAATATGATCGAGGCCGTGAGCCAAGACGGCTACTGTGGGGTAGCCCTGGGCCAATGCCTGACGGTGGGCATTGATGTCGACACCATAGGCCAATCCACTGACAATCAGCATTTCTGGGCAATGTCTACGCAAGTCGCTGACGAAACGACGTATCAGGTCTATACCATACTGCGTACACTGACGGGTACCAACGATGCTGATGATCTTGGATTTGTTCAGGTCGGCATTACCTTTATAATATAAGATGATCGGGGCATCGGCACACTCACGAAGCCGTTGGGGGTAGTCATCGTCATTGAGGGTAATGGCCCGAATTTGGTGTTCTTGCATGAACTTCAGTTCAAATTCCGCCCGTTTCATCGGCTCATCCCAGACTTTGAGGGCTTCCTTGAGACGTGGTGAGCCGTCTTTGATAATGTCACCGATGTCATTCCGGTGTTCGTAAATCAACTGTGCACTTCCAACAGTGCGATACAGTTCCAGTGCCTGTTGGAAATTGAAATTGCTGATGCGCGTCAACGCCATCGTATAAAATATCTCTTGTTCGTTCATAACTATTCACTATTAACTATTAACTATTCATTATTCACTCCTTTTCAGGTATTCGTATCCAAAGCGACAGCGGAGACAATCCTTCTTGTCGCAGTATTCCTTTTTCAGTTGAATAAGGGCTTGGGAGTCACCAGCCGTTTCTACGGGCAAGCCTACTTGCTGCCACAAACGGATGATATAATTGTTCTCTGCTTTTAACTGTTCTAGGAAATCAAAGGCTCTGTCACAAAGTTCCTCTTTACCTTGATGGCGCCCTACGGCAAAGAGCATCGGTACCGCTGTATTGATCATCAACAGGTTGAGCGAACCGTAAGAAAGATGTTTCTCATTTTTCGAACTGGTAGAGCCGAAGGTATAGTGCGTCTCCCAATAGGGTGTGACGTGCGAACTGAAGAGCGTTTTCAATTGTTCGATAGTCTCACATTCTATCAACTGACTTAGTCCGGCCTTCTGCTGATAATAGAGGCTTGCCAGTTGTGAGATACGGATATGAGGAAAGTTTTGAGGTCGCAGTCTGAGGAACCGCCAGAGTTTAAAATCCATCGGTTTCATCGAGAACTTATGGGCCAGATAGAGGTATTCGTTGCGGAGTTTGGCGAAGTAGCCTTCGTTGAGGGCCGCTTGTTGGTAATAGTCGGGTACCGCCTCTAATTCCAGCAGTCCTGCCTGCCCCATAAAGATAGCCTCTATCTGAAAGAGATTGTCACGATGATGACCCACCTCACTCAAAGGCACCACCTGTGCCCATTGCTCGAAGACGTCGCTGTTGATACCGAAGCCATAGTTACGGGCAAGGGTTACGAAATAGGCATCCTCCCACGAGCCGCCACAGAGTTCTACACGATGGCGGATGGCTTCCGTCTTCTGTTCCAAACGCTCCGTCTGCAAGGCTGCCATCCAGGCACGCACTTTCAGTCGCGTCAGTTCTGGTATCACCTTGTAACAAGGAGGATAACTGTCGGTCTTGATCAGTTCCTCATAGTGTTCACTGACGTGCTGCGGCACATCGAGCTGCATCTGCGGAAGAAGCTCTCCCTGAGCGTTCTGCACATCGGTATCCACCTCGCCCACCACGTGGAGTACCACATTGTTATACCGCGGGTCACGGTCGTGGTGGTGCAGATACCAGTCGCTGGCCTTGTCATGGATCTCGATATTACCCACCCAAAGCATATGGTCGATCTTCACCTTGGCATTAAAGAAATCTGGTCCCGCATTTCTGTTGTGCAGGCCAGGATCGACCACTTCGACGTGTTTACCGTCGGTTGTTTCCAGTTCCCTCAAAGGGAATAATTTGTGCTTCCACACATAATGAAGTAGTTGCTCCATAGCATTCTATTTATTGGTTTCACGCTGCAAAGATAGTCTAAATCTGTCAAAAAACAAAATTTTATGTTAGTTTTTTCGAAGGTTTGTGATTTTTTCCGTATCTTTGCAGCGTTTTAATTCGAATTGAAATATGAAGATAGCTTTAATCGGCTACGGAAAGATGGGTAAGATGATTGAGCAGATTGCCCTCGACCGTGGTCATGAAATCGTGAGTATCATAGACATTGATAACCAGCAGGACTTTGAGAGCCCTGCGTTTGCATCGGCAGATGTCGCCATTGAGTTTACCGCCCCGCAGGCAGCCTATGGTAACTATCTGAAGTGCTGGGCGAAAGGTGTGAAGGTGGTGAGCGGCTCTACGGGTTGGATGACGGAGCATGGCGACGAGGTGCGTAAGGCCTGTAGCGAGGGTAAGACGCTCTTCTGGGCGTCGAACTTCTCAATCGGTGTCGCTATTTTCTCGGCTGTGAACCGCTATCTGGCGAAGATCATGAACCAATTCCCACAGTACGATGTGGAGATGGAGGAGACGCACCATGTACATAAACTTGATCATCCCTCAGGCACAGCTATCACACTGGCAGAGGAGATTGTAGACAACATCGACCGCAAGGAGGCCTGGAAGGAAGATACTACGGATAAGAAATTTCTGCGTGTTGACCATATCCGCCGCGGCGAGGTGCCGGGCATCCATACTATCCGCTATGATTCGGATGCCGACTTGATTACCATCACGCACGATGCACATTCTCGTAAGGGCTTTGCCTTAGGGGCTGTGTTGGCGGCGGAGTATACGAAAGATCATCAGGGACTGCTGACGATTTCGGATATGTTTAAATTTTGAAAACTGCCTTAAGAGAGATTAAATCGGCATGACAGACGCAACTTACTGTAGGACATGATGCGTCAATAGGGCATGTGAAATCAAATTATAGAGAAGAATGGAGAAAAAGAAAAAGCTGAATATGAAGGTGCAGTGGGCGAAGTTCATTGTGGTACTTGTGCTCTATCTGCTGTTTCTGTATTGGGTGAAGTCGTGGTGGGGGCTGCTGGTCATCCCATTCATCTTTGACGTGTATATCACTAAGAAGATCAAATGGCAGTGGTGGAAGGAGTCGGAAGGTCCTACGAAATGGATCATGTCATGGGTCGACGCCTTGGTGTTTGCCCTCGTGGCTGTATACTTCATCAACCAGTTCTTTTTCCAGAACTACGTGATTCCTTCGAGCTCGCTGGAGAAAAGTCTGTTGACGGGCGATTACCTGTTTGTGTCGAAGGTGAGCTATGGTCCTCGTATTCCGCAGACACCGTTGACGATGCCGCTGACCCAGCATACGCTGCCCGTGATAGAGACCAAGAGCTATATTGAGTGGCCGCAGTGGGACTACCGCCGTGTAACTGGTCTGGGACAGGTACAACTGAATGATATCGTGGTATTTAACTACCCCGCTGGTGACACTCTTTGCTCGGCACCGCAGTATCAGGCACAGGATTTCTATCGTTTGAGCTATGATATCGGTTACCGTCTTTATCCGCAGCGCCCGAATCCAGATTCGCTTGATAGTGAGGTGCGCCGGAAGTATTTTGAGACCATCTATCAGGGAGGACGACAGTATATCAGCGAGAACTTTGCAGAGTTTGGTGATATCATCACCCGTCCTGCCGACCGCAGAGAGAATTATGTAAAGCGTTGTGTGGGTCTGCCTGGACAGACGTTACAGATTAAGAATCATATTGTCTATTTGGATGGTAAGGCTAATAAGGAGCCCGAGAATGTGCAGTATACCTACCATGTGAAGTTGAAGCAGCGCCTGCCTGACGAACTGATGAAGGAGCTGGGTATCACCATGGAGGATATGATGAGTTTGAACACCCTTGGCTATATGCCGTTGACGAAGCAGGCGGTAAACGCACTGAAGCAACAGGGTTATGCTGAGAGCATTGAACTGAACACAGAGGCTGATGAGTGGGATATCTACCCTCTGAACGGTAACCTGCACTGGACGCGCGACAACTACGGACCGGTATGGATTCCGAAAAAGGGCGAATCCATCGACCTGAACCTCGACAATATCGCCATTTATGAGCGTCCTATCCGTACCTATGAGGGTAATGACCTGATGGTAAAGGACGGTAAGATCTTCATCAATGGTGAAGTGGCCACGAAGTATACGTTTAAGATGGACTATTACTGGATGATGGGTGATAACCGTCATAACTCGTTGGATTCGCGCTACTGGGGTTTTGTGCCCGAGGATCATATCGTGGGTAAGCCGATCTTTATCTGGTGGAGTAGCGATCCGGACAGGCACGGATTCAGTGGAATCAGATGGAGCAGGTTGTTTAGGTTTGTGGACAACATAAAATAGTGAATAGTGATTAGTGAATAGTTGAGAGTGAAGGGGACGGTGAAGTTCATAGGGGCTATCGTGATTGCGCTGGTGGTGACATTGGCGTTCAGAAGCCTCGTAATGACCGTCTGTACTGTGGATGGCAAGGGTTTGGAGCCAGTGTTCCAGGAGGGTGACCGTGTGGTGGTGAACCGTTGGAGTTACGGCCTGCGCACAGGAGAGAAAGGAAGTCTCTTTGACTATGGTCGTATCTGTAAACAAGCGGTGAAGAAGGGTGATTTCATTGCATTTGAAGACTCCGTAGGCAAAATGCTTATCTGTCGCTGTGCCGCCCTGCCGGGAGATACCATCGCAGGAAAGATCGTTCCGGGTGTGGTGAACTGTGCCGATCAGGATTATTATTGGGTGGAGTCGTTGGGTAAGAACAATGCCATTGATAGTCGTCAGCTGGGCTTTATCCCTGAGGAACGAATCATCGGTTGTGCCTGTCTGATACTTTATAACCACAATCCTGAAACACCGTTCTGGAAGGGATATATGAAAGACCGCGTCTTATTGTTTCCATAATGAAAGCACTGCTCAGCACGACGTATTTCGGACCTGTTCAGTGGTACCAGAAGCTATATCGCTATGAGGAGGTGGAGATAGAGCGATGGGAGAGTTTTCAGAAACAGACGTATCGGAATCGGTGTCTGATCGCAACTACGCAAGGTGTGCAGGCGCTGACAGTACCAGTGGAACGGGGTACATCGCTATGTATGAAGGATATTCGCATCAGCGATCATGGCAACTGGCGGCATTTGCATTGGAATGCGCTGGTGAGTGCCTATGGGGAATCGCCTTTTTTTGAGTATTACCAGGACGATATAAGACCGTTCTTTGAAAAAAGATGGGATTATTTGCTGGATTTCAACGAGGCGATTCGCGAAAAGATGTGTGAGTTGTTGGATATTCAGCCGAAGGTCAACTATAGTTTAGAGTTTAGAGTGGAGAGTGGAGAGTTTGCATTAAAGGATTTCCGCGAGGGAATTCGCCCTAAGCATCCGATGGCAGACCCGGATTTCGAAGCGAAACCTTATTATCAGGTGTATCAGCAGAAACATGGGTTTCTAGCGAATTTGTCGGTGCTCGACCTATTGTTTAACATGGGACCAGAGAGTATTTTCTACCTCTGAGACAAACGATGAAACAAATTGAAAACATATTAGAACGAGACCGATAATTGGTTTCGTTAAAACTTCCTATCTTTGCACCCGACTAAATCGCTGACAACAATGAAGAAATCTTTTCTGCTGACCCTCTGTTTCATGTCATGTCTCATCGCCATGAGTCAGACGCAACAGTTTTTTACTTCCGATAAACTATCGAGCAACCGTGTGCTGGCTATCTGTCAGGATAAGACCGGTTATATCTGGGTAGGTACAGAATACGGCTTGAACAAATATGACGGCTACCGCTTTACCAACTATCTGCATGAGAGTGCCAAGCCTTATTCTATCAGCAGCAATATCATTTCGTTCCTCTTCTCAGACTCTCAGGACAACCTTTGGGTAGGAACGCAGTTGGGATTGGATCTTTACAATCGCGATAAAGACCAGTTTGAGCATGTCAAATTGGAGGGAGCTAAAGCCTTGCCGCGTATCAATGATATGGTGCAGGAAGACGAAGATCATCTATTGGTGGGAACAGCAGGTTATGGTCTCTACCGATTGGATATCAAGACACTGAAGACGGAGAAGTTGGAGGGTTATGCCCAGGTTGATAAGGACTATTACAGCCATATCTTCATTGACAGTGAAGGTGCTTTTTGGAAATCTGGTCATGGCAGTAGCATTGACCGTCGTGTGCCCACAGGAAAGATACAGTCGTTTGAATCGCCATATGGCACGGTCACGGGCTTTGCAGAATACGAAGGTGGTGTACTGATGGCTTGTATCCACGGTTTGCTCTACTATCGTGACGGACAGATGTACGACCATTATTTCGACCTATCAGAGATAGGAGGCAACGAACAATTCTTCCGTATCGCCATTACCGATCGCCACGACAATCTGTTTGTGGGAACGATAGGCAGAGGACTGTGTTGGATGCCACGCGGTGAGCATAAATTAAGGAAATACGACTACCAAAGTGCCACGTTCGACTTGAGTACATCGAATGTTTGGGCGTTGTTTGAGGATAACCAGAACAATCTCTGGGTGGGTTGTCAGAATCGTGGTTTGCTCATGTTGCCACAACAAGAGCCGCTCTTCCGTAGTTGGAAATTCGCCGATCTGCACATGGCTACGGGCGGTACACTCACCTCAGTCTGTGCTGGTGAGAATGGTATCATTTGGTGTGCCGTACAGAACAATGGTATCTATGGCATGGATGAGAGAGGAAGGGTGATTGCTCATCCTGCCTCGCCAGAAGGCACCTATCTTATCTACCGTGATAAGACGGGTAACTACTGGATAGGCACTAACGGTGCCCTCTATGTTTATAATCCAATGACGGGTGCCGCACAGAAAAAGGCCTCGTTCAGTAATGGCTTTATCAATGCCATGACCGACGATGGTAAGGGACATCTTATCTTCTCGCTTTTTGGCGAGGGTGTTTGCGTCTATGACGGTTCTACAGGTGAAATCAAGAAGTTCTCCATGCGAGACGAAGATTCACCACGCGGACGACTGCATAACGACTGGGTGTCAAACCTTTATACCGACAGCCGTGGGATCGTATGGATTTGTACTGCCTCGGGCATCAACTGTTATGACCCTGTGGAGGACCATTTCCACCCGTACGGTTGGGAAGTACTGCTTGATTATAATGCCGTACAGGCGGTGTGTGAGACCCGTGATCATCGTTTTCTGATAGGTACCATTACCGGACTTCATATCTATAACAGCAAGAAGAAAGAGGCTATACCTTTCGAGGGGGCGGAGGTGCTCAGTAACAAGGTGGTGGGTGCCATTGTCGAGGACCGCTCAGGTAATATCTGGTGCAGTACCACGATGGGTATCTGGCAGTATAAGCGCGATACCAAACAGTTTGTAGGCTATTTGCACGGCAACGGACTGGCCAGCAGAGAATATGTGAACGGCGCAGCCATGCATACTGCAGGCGACCGCATTTGGTTCGGATTCAGCGACGGTCTTACCTCGTTTATCCCCGAGGATGTAGACCACTATCGGCCCAGTCAGGAAAAAGTGCAGTTGACGGGGTTCTATGTCGGCGATACGCCAGTAATGGGTAGCGATCGATTTGAGCTTTCTTATATCGATAATACCTTCACCATGGAGTTCTCGCTGCTGAACTATTCGAATGCGGAGAATGTTATTTTCGAATACCGTCTGAATGGTGCCAAGGACTGGACGCGTACTGCAACAGGTGATAATGTGGTATCATTCCACCATCTGCAGCCCGGTTCCTATGCAATGGAAGTGCGGGCCTACGACAATGGTGTCTATACTGAACCGCAGGTGTATCACATCATCGTTAGGGCACCTTGGTATCAGTCCTCGTGGGCGTACCTATTATATTGCGCGTTAGCAGCCGCCGTCATCGGCTTCATCGTGTGGTTCTATCTCCGCAAGCGCAGTCAGCAGTTGGATGAGGATAAGATGAAGTTCCTGATTAATGCCACCCACGATATCCGTTCACCGCTGACGCTGATTATGAGTCCGCTGCACAAGCTGTTAAGGAAAGATCTGGGTGAGGATGTCAAAGAGGAGTTGAAGACCATCGAACACAATGCCAGTCGTATCCAGAACCTTGTGAACCAGATACTCGACATCCGTAAAATCGACAAACAACAGATGAAGATACATTGTCAGGAGACCGATATTGTGCAGTATGTGGGTAATATCCTCAAATCGTATGAGTATACGGCCAAAGAGCGGGGTCTTACTTTGACGTATGCGCCAGCTATCGACCGTTTGGACGTGTGGCTGGACCGTAACCAGTTTGACAAGGTAGTCGACAACTTGATGTCGAATGCTTTCAAATATACCTATGATGGAGGTATTATTGAAGTGCGCATCGACCAGACGGATCACTATACGGCAGAGTTGAAGGTGATTGACAACGGCATGGGTATCAAGGGCGATGTCAACAAAATCTTCGACCGTTTCTATCAGGGCAGCACCTCGCGTTCGTTGCATATAGAGGGTACGGGTATTGGATTGAACCTCTGTAAGATGATCATGTCGATGCACCACGGTACGATTACGGCCGAGAACCGTACAGACTCCTCAGGCAGTATCTTCACCGTGAGCCTGCCTTTGGGTAATAGTCACTTCACGAAAGAGGAGATGGAACAGGCGGATTCTATCATTGAGAAGAGCTCTCGCACGAAGCCGCAGACGAACCATCGGATACTTGTGGTGGATGATGATGTGGAAATAGGTAAGTACATTACACAAGAGTTGGGTGCCTATTATCATATTACGGCCGTGACGGGTGCCCGTGAGGCTTTACGCTGTCTGTTGGGGGCACAACGTGAGAAACAGTTCGACCTGGTGGTAAGCGATGTGATGATGCCTGAGATGGATGGCTTCACCTTCCTCCGCATGGTGAAGACAAATATGAATATCAGTCATGTGCCTGTGGTAATGCTCACTTCGAAAGCCGATGTCGCCAACCGTCTTGAAGGTCTCGAGAAGGGTGCCGACGCTTATCTCGCCAAGCCCTTCGATATGGACGAGTTGCATGTGGTGATCAACAACCTCATCAGCAAGTCGCTTCATTTGAAGGGAAAGTTCTCTGGTGCTCAGCAGCAGAAGGAGAAGGTGGAAGAACGGCAAGTGAAGGGTAATGACGAATTATTGATGGAACGTATTATGAAGGTCGTGAACGCCCATCTCTCTGATAGTGATTTCAATGTCGACATGCTGACTCGCGAGGTAGGAATAAGTCGTGCCCAGCTCCATCGTAAGATGAAGGAGCTGACAGGTCTTCCCGTGAGTGAGTTCATCAGAAACATCCGTTTAGAACAGGCCGTGAGACTGTTAAAGGAACAGAAGGTGAACGTCACGCAGGTGGCCTATGCTGTAGGTTTCAGCAACGTAGCACATTTTTCCACAGTCTTTCGTAAACAGTTCGGTGTCTCGCCTTCCGTATACATTGAGCAACATCAATCTTCAGAAACAATCTGACAAAGAAATGAGATAAACACAAAAGCCTGAGACGCACATTCTGTCTATCTTTGCGGCAGTTTTCATAAATTAATAAACCATTATTATTAACTAACATCAATTTTATGAATTTCAAAGCAAAGAAGACAGCCTTGTGCGTAGGATTATGCTTTCTCGGCATGATCTCTGCTCAGCAGGCTTCGGCAGCTACTGAATCTGTAGCTTCCGTTCAGCAGTCCAGACAGGCATCGGGACGCGTGGCCGACTCTCAGGGTCCGCTGATTGGTGCGACTGTCATGGAAAAAGGTACTAACAATGGTACGGTGACCGACTTTAATGGTAACTTTACGCTTAGTGTGAAGTCTGGTGCCACGCTCGTCATCTCTTACGTAGGCTATGAGTCCCAGGAAGTGAGAGCTGGTGAGAATCTGAACATCACTCTTAAGGAAGATGGACACATCGTCAACGAGGTGGTTGTGATCGGTTATGGTACACAGCGCCGTGAGGCAGTAACCGGTTCGGTGGCCAACATTGGTGGTGAGAAACTGAACCAGATTGCAGCCAGTAATGCTGCACAAGCCCTGCAAGGTCGTGTGGCTGGTGTGCTGATGACACAGACAAGTTCGAAACCAGGTGCTGAGATGCAGATCCGTATCCGTGGTCAGCGCTCACTGACAGCTTCCAACGACCCGCTGATCGTGCTCGACGGTATCCCCTTTATGGGACAGCTTTCCGATATCAATCCCACAGACATCAAGTCGATGGATATCCTGAAGGACGCCTCTGCAACTGCTATCTACGGTTCGCGTGGTGCAAATGGCGTGATCATCATTACTACCGTAAAGGGTAATCAGGGCGCACCAGCTAAGGTAACCTATAACGGCTATGTCAGCTTTAAGAAGATTTTCAAGAAGTATCCGATGATGGACGGACCTACCTTCACTAAGTTCCGTCAGTATGCAGGCAAATACCAGAACTCTCTGGATGAGGACGATGCTACCAATACCGATTGGCAGGACCTCTACTACCAGACTGGAGTAGGTCATAACCATGATGTCAGTGTAGCTGGTGGTACCAACGGTGGCAGCTATAGCTTTGGTGCAGGCTATTATCATGATGAGTCAGTTGTTCCCACTGAGCAGTATAACCGCATCTCCGTTCGTGGTAATTTCGACCAGAAAGTGGGCAAGTGGTTCCGTTTTGGTTTGAACACCAACAACAGTTATAACAAGACAGAGGGTGTCAACAATATCTATAATGTATTGAGCTCAACCCCGATTTCCAGCCCATATGATAAAGACGGTAACCTGAAGCGTTATAATGCCCTCCCTGCTGACGACCAGGTGGTGATTACCAAAGAGACGGTAGAGCGCGACAAGGACATCTGGCTGAACGAGACCAAGGGTGTCGGTTCTTATAACACTCTCTTCGGTGAGCTTCAGTGCCCATGGGTTGAAGGTCTGAGTTATCGCATCAACATCGGTTTGAATTATCGCAGTTCCAAGAACGGCAATTTCACTGGTACGGGTGTGAATAACAAGGATCCCAATGCCGTCAATGGTGCTGGCGTTTCTGAGAACCAGACGCGTAACTGGACGGTGGAGAATCTGATCACCTTCGATCGTACTTTCGCTGAGAAGCACAACATTAATGTTGTAGGTATGTATTCTGCTGAGCAGACAACCTATGAGTCTACAGGTGGTAGTGCGCAGGATATTCCTGCCGACTTCTTCCAGTACTATGCACTCGACAAGGCCACAGGTCAGGCCAACCTCACCAACTTTAACTATTGGCAGAGCGGTCTGATGTCGTGGATGGGTCGTGTGATGTATTCTTATGATAATAAGTATATGCTTTCTGTTGCTCTTCGTTCTGACGCTTCTTCACGTCTGGCTGAAGGTCACAAGTGGCACACTTATCCCGCAGTCAGTGCAGGTTGGAATATTGCCCGTGAAAGCTTTATGGAGGATCTGAAGTGGATTGACAACCTGAAGCTCCGCGTAGGTTATGGTGAGACTTCTAACCAGAGTATCAATCCTTATTCTACCCTTGGTGGTCTGGCTGTCCGCAACTATAATTTCGGTAATGGCACCAATTACAAGGCCGGTTACTATGTGAATGCACTGCCTAACCCCGAGCTGGGCTGGGAGTACTCCAAGACTTGGAACTTCGGTCTTGACTTCTCACTGTTCAATGGCCGCCTCTCCGGGTCGTTCGAATATTACATCCAGAAGACCAAGGATATCCTGCTCGATGTTTCACTGCCTTCTACCTCTGGTGTAAGCAGCTATACTGGTAACATTGGTAATACTCAGAATAAAGGTTTCGAATTGACTTTGAATGGTATTATCCTCGACAACAAGAATGGTTGGACTTGGGAAGCTGGTATCAACCTCTATGCGAACCGCAACAAACTTACCAAGCTGACAGGTTCCGAGCCGATCGTTCTGGCCAATGGAACAGTACAGGAGGAGCGTGACGTGGCCAACCGCTGGTTCGTGGGCTATCCCATTGACGTGATCTACGACTATGAGTATGATGGTATCTGGAATAAAGAGGATGTTTACGAAGTGACACTCCCTGATGGTACAAAGACTACCAATCTGGCAATTCTGGAACCTGGTGGTGACATTGGTATGATCAAGGTAAAGTATAACGATGATGTACTTGATGCTAACGGTGTTCCTACCCGCCAGATCGGTGATGATGACCGTCGTATTCAGAGCATGGAGCCTGATCTCCTTGGTGGTTTCAATACCACAGTTGGTTATAAGGGCTTCGACCTGACGGTGATCGGTGCTTTCCAGATTGGTGGTAAATTGATTTCTGCTATCCACTCTGGTAACGGATATCTGAATATGCTGGATGGTCGTCGTAATAACATCGACGTGGATTACTGGACAGAGGAGAATACTGGTGCCAAGTATCCGAGACCCAATGGCATCCGCTCTGGTGATAATCCCAAGTATGCTTCTACTCTCGGTTATTTCGATGCGGGCTACTTGAAGATCCGTGCTATCACCCTCGGTTACAACTTTGAGAACATCAAGGCCGTGAAAGATTTCGGTATCAGCCGTCTGCGTCTGTATGCTACGATTCAAAATCCGTTCGTGCTCTTCTCACCATTTAACAACGAGAGCGGACTCGATCCTGAGACCAACTCATGGGCCAACCAGAATACTGCTGTGGCTTACAGTGAGTACTCTGGCAAGCACAGAATGCCGATCGTAGGTTATAACACACCTTCTACCCGCAACTTCATGTTCGGTCTTAACGTAACATTCTAAATTTAATAAAACAATAGTTATGAAAACGAAAAGTATCAAATATATTCTTGCTGCGGGTTTGGTTTGCTGTGGTCTTTCCACAACTGTGACATCCTGCTCTGATGTGCTCGACGAGCAGCCGCGCAGCCAGTTTGACCCGACATTCTTCACCACGAAGACGGGTATTGAGGGCGGTCTGACTTCGCTCTATGCCCACCTGCGCTATTTTTATGGCAACGGTTATTTCCTGAACAGTGTGGAAACAGGTACCGATGAATATACCTATGCACAATCTGCTGATGGTAACTTCAAGGATGCCGACCTCTCTGGTGTGGGTTCCATGACACCTAATAATTCTATTGCAGGTTCTATCTGGGGTACTGCATTTCCCAACATCAATACTGCCAGTGGTATTATTGAGAATGGTGCAGAAGCAGGTATCGACGATGCCTTGCTCGCTGAGGCTTATTTCTTCCGTGGCTTCGACTATTTCCTGTTGGTACAGACCTATGGTGGTGTGCCCTTGGATTTGGGTGCTGGTAACCTGAAGTTCAATACTTCTACCGTTCGTACCTCTGTACGTAATACGGTGCCAGAGGTTTATGAAGCCATCTTCGCTGATCTGGAGAAGGCACTGGCTGATCTGCCTGAGAATCCTCGTCTGACAGGTACCGTCACAAAGAATGTGGCTCGTCTGTACCTGGCAAAGGCTTATCTGACTTATGCTTGGTGGTTGGAGAATCCCAACAACATTCCTACCTATCCTGAGTGCAGCCGCAATTCTGGCGAAGCACAAAGCTACTTCAGAAAGGCTTATGATATGGCCAAGCAGGCCATCGCCAATCCTGGCCCTTATGGACTGCAGCCCACATTCTATGATGTGAATGCTGCTGAGCAGGATCGTAATAAAGAGATTATGCTCTATGCCGACCATGATGAGGATGAGAAGTATGGTAACGGCGGTGTTGGTTACGGTTGGGGTAGCGGTGGTTCCCCTGAGAACTTCGCTTACTGGATGGAGACCTGGAATTACACCGAGATGACTGCTAAGGCTGCTTCTGGCGCTGTGATCAATCCCGTTCAGCGTGAGGCTGTGCAGGGTCTTGGACGTCCTTGGACACGTATGGCTCCTGTTGCTGATGCCTTCATGGCAGGTGGTGTTTGGGAAGATGCCGTCAAGGCCATCGACTCTCGCTATGATGCAACCTTCACCCTGAGCTATTTTACCAACTGGAATAAAGCTGGTGGTTCAGAGCCTTATGTAATTGGTGCTAATGGTATGCAGGTAAAACCTGATGAGGCTTATTTTACATGGGTTCCTGAGAGCGAGGACGCTAACATCAACTATACTGGTGCTGATGGTAAGCTCGGTTTTGGTGAGCTGCCTGGTCGCGCTGATTTCGTAGTGGCAGTGAACCATATCAGCCGTAAGAAGTACCCCTGTAACTGGAAGATTGGTATTTATCGTACTGACAATGCAGGTGGCCTGGGCTCAAAGGTGAATGGTGGTAGTCCTCGTCCATGGAATATCGCCAAGTTCTCAGAGTTCTATCTCGTTGCCGCTGAGGCTGCTGTGAAACTCAACATGAATGCTGAGGCTGTGGAGATGGTGAACGTTCTTCGTGAGCGTGCTGGAAAACAGACCTATTGCGTGAATGCCCGTGCTCCTTTCGCAGCCGACCACAGTGCTGAGATGTTGGCTGCCACCCCACGTACCATCACCATCGATTATATTCTTGATGAGCGCAGCCGTGAGTTCTGGGGTGAGGGTTACCGTTGGTATGACCTCGTCCGCACACAGAAGTGGGCAGAGCGTGCTGGTACCTATCGTATTGCTGGTAGCGGTTATACTGATAAGGATTTGGAGACTTTCAAGCGTGATATTCCTGCAGGCTACTACATTCGTCCTATCCCACAGAGTCAGATTGACGGTATGAAGATGTCTGATGACGAGAAGGATGCCTATCAGAATCCTGCATACAGAAACTAAGATAAATGGTTAATTAATTAGTTGGTTAGTTAGAATTAAAACTCTCTTTTTGACGCCAGCCGCCCGAGATGGGTGGCTGGCGTTTTTTATTATCACGACTGTTTGGGAGTTGTACACTCATTCACCAGATAGACAATGCTCATATACGGGATACCCGTATTCGTTTCCAAACCGATTTCGCAGGTACGACTATTGGAATAGCCCACCTCGATATGGTTGGCCTCAATTTGTGGACGGAGCTTACGGAGACCGTACTTGTTTAATTCGGGGAAGGTAAAGCCACGGTCGCCGGCGAAGCCGCAACAGCCCACCCCCTCGGGCAGATAGACTTTCGTAGAGCACTTCTTGGCGAGGCTGATGAGATCGTCGGCCACGCCCATCTGTCGCGTAGAACAGGTGATGTGCAAGGCGATAGGACGGTCTATCGGATGGAAGTCAAGACGATCCACGAGATAAGTCATGATAAACTCAGCAGGCTCGTACAATTTCATTTTCTTCATCACCTTGCGCATACGATGCAGACATGGACTCTGGGCACATAGCACAGGATATTTGCCCTGCTCGGAAGCCTTCCATAGTGCTGCTTCCAATTCCGCACTCTTGCGGTCGGCAATGTCGAGCATACCCTTCGACTCCCAGATCTGTCCGCAGCACATCTTCTCCATACCTTCGGGGAAAATGACTTCATAGCCGGCCTTCGCCATCAGTTGGATGACTTCGTCTACGAGATCGTGAATCTTACCGCCCTGCTTCGACTGTCCCATCGTCTGATTGATACAGCTGGGGAAATAAACAACCTTCAAATCACTATGTTCCTCCTCCTTATGGGGGATTGACTTCTCGATAATAAACTGCGTGAGGTCCGACTTCTTGGGCTGGCGCTTCTTCTTAGGCATCGCCGTTGTCCAAAGTGGCATACCCATCTTGTTCATCGTACGACAGACAGTTGTCATCAACGTAGGACCGAGGGTGACGTGGGCTGCATGCGCCACATCAAGTACCACGCGCAGACCCGATTTGATGCCTGCCATGTGATTAGCAGCAAACTCGCCCACCTGATAGCCAAGTGTACTGCGGTTCATATCTAGTTGTCGGATCAGATGTGTCAGCTCGCCCGTATTGATCTTCATCGGACACGAGGTGGAGCAGAGACCATCCGTCGCACAAGTCTGGTCGCCATAGTATTTGTATTGCTTGCGGAGCGTAGCTGCACGTTCTGGATTCTCGCCCGTTGCCTCAAGATAACATATCTCGCGCTGCACAGCAATACGCATACGGGAAGAGAGCGTCAGACCACATGACATACAATTCACCTCGCAGAAGCCACACTCGATACACTTGTTGGCACGCTTTACCTGCTCGATGGTCTCCTTCGCTGTCGAGAGCTTGGGGTCCATGAGATAATGACCGCCATCAGGCACACTCTTGAAGTCGTAGTCGAGTACAGGCAATGGTTTTAGGCACTTGATGAAACACTCCGGATCATCGTTGAAGATAACACCCTGATTCAATAGTCCCTCAGGATCGAAGATAGCCTTCAATTCCTTCATCGCCTCATAGGCTTTCTCACGCCACTCGTATTTTACAAAGGGTGCCATATTACGGCCCGTGCCGTGCTCGGCCTTCAGTGAACCATCGTATTCCTCCACAACTAACTTGGCCACATCGCGCATCATCTCTGCATAGCGATCTACTTCAGCTTTCTCTGCAAAACTCTGGTTCAGGATGAAGTGGTAGTTGCCCTCGAAAGCGTGACCGTAGATACAGGCATCGTCGTATCCGTGATCGGCAATCAGTTTTTGCAGTTTCACCGTTGCCTCTGGGAGACTCTCGATGGGGAAGGCGACATCCTCAATGAGACAAGAGGTTCCCACAGGACGTGTACCACCTACGCTTGGGAAAATGCCTGAGCGGATAGCCCAGTATTTGCCATAGACGGCCGGATCCTCGGTAAACTCTGCGGGGATATACAAACGGAACTGACCTAAGCATTCCTTGATCTTCTCGATCTTTTCGAGCAGTTGCTCGTGGGTAATGCCTTTGGTCTCCGTGAGAATAGCCGTCAGGTTATGATAGTCACCGGGTTCCACCCCCGCAATCTTACCAGCATCCACATCAGCTTTATACTGCAAGAAGACGGGATCGTCGACAGAGTTAAGCGACATATAGTCGAGCATCTCTGCACTCTTCACCATCAGGTTCTCTGCGCTCATCTTCAGGTCCTCATCGCCTGCTTTCAATTTCTTCATGGCCACCACTGCCTCGCAACTCTCTTTCATCGTGAGGAAATACACCATTGCTGAGGCCTTGTACTTGTAGTCATAGAGCGTTTTCATCGTGACCTCAGACAGGAAGGCGAGCGTGCCCTCGCTGCCTACCATCGAGTGGGCGATGATGTCAAAAGGATCATCGTAGGCAATCAACGGACGGAGATTCAAGCCCGTCACATTCTTAATACTATATTTGGTACGTATGCGCGAGGCCAATTCTTCATCAGCACGAACCTTATCACGAAGTGCTTCTATCTTAGCGATGAACTCTGGATGGGTCTTACGGAAATTCTCACGGCTCTCCTCATTGCCCGTATCAAGAATTGTACCATCGGTAAGGATGATGCGGGCGGATACCATCATGCGGTCGCTGTTGGCATGCACGCCACAGTTCATACCCGAGGCATTGTTAATCACGATACCTCCCACCATCGCACTGCCTATTGAGGCGGGATCTGGCGGAAATACACGACCAAAAGGCTTCAGGATTTCATTCACACGAGCACCTACAATACCAGGCTGCATCTTGATGGTGTCTTGATTCTCGCCTATTTCATACTTCTCCCAATGCTTGCCAGCCACGATGAGCACAGAGTCAGTACAACTTTGGCCGGAGAGTGAGGTGCCTGCAGCGCGGAATGTAAATGGTAGTTTGTGTTTCTGACAGGCCTTTACAATCTTTGAGATTTCCTCTTCGCCATCACTGCGGATGACGACCTTCGGAATCTGACGATAGAAACTGGCATCGGTTCCCCATCCGAGGGTACGAAGCTCATCGGTATAGATACGGTCTGACGGCAGGAACTGCCTGAGGTCAGACAGAAATTGATCGATATTCATAGTTGTAGAAAATTAAAATACGTGGAGACCGAGGAATACCATCAGTCCATTCATCAGAATCCAGAAGATGGCAAACGGCATCGTCTTACGCATGATGTCGCCATCCTGGCCTTCCATATCACAGGCAGCAGTAGCAATTGCTATCGACTGTGGTGAGAGCAGTTTACCACCCTCAGAACCAGCACAGTTGGCTGCTGCGAGCCAGTTGGTCTCATTACCACTGACACCAAAGAATGTACTTTGATTCACCAGTCCGAGGTCGCTGGCAGCCGTCGCCTGTAGTTTACCAAAGAGAATGTTGGCATTTGTAGCCGAACCCGTCACAAAGGTACCGATAGAACCAATCAGCGGAGCAAAGAATGGGAAGGCAGCACCTGTCAACAACACAAGCCCCTTGGCGATATCGTTGGTCATACCAGTATTGTTCATCAGCATGGCCATCGCTACGAGACAGCAGATGGTGACGACAGTCTTCTGCAGATTCAGTGTGGTCTTTGCCAACAATTTCATCAGTTTGCCAAAACTCATGCCTTGGATCAGACCGCCAATCACGGCACCTAAGAATATCATCAGACCGGCATTCGACAGCCAGCCAAACTTAAAGGTGTTGCTGATAACAGGCATATCGAATTTCGTTACTAAAGTCTGATTGAGCAATTCATTAATGGGCGGCACAATCTTACTTGAAATAAGAATGAAGAAAATTATGAGACCATAGACACTCCATGCTTTAAGGGTCTTCGAAAGGCCAAACTTCTTTTTCTCGATATGTACCGTATCCTTCTCGGCTTCATGGCGCAGGAAAAGCTGATTATAGATCAGCATGGCGATGATAGCAGCCACCGATCCCAGAATAGCTGGCGTCTCTGGACCAATGAAGTGGGCGCAACAGAACTGAACGATGATGGAGAAGGTGCCCACGAACAGCGCAATTGTAATGTTCTTCACGATCTTCGTGCGATCGGTCATCATCAGAATGAGGAATGGGGTGATAAAGAACATCAGTGAGAGCTGCAGAATGATGAACGTGGCTACCTCGCAGAGTTCCTCAGGTGTTGCTACACCACTAGCGGCCACCTGGTTGGCAAGCGTTGTGGCAGGTAGACCCACAGCTCCGAAACCCACAGCCACCGTATTGGCCACCAGACAGATGACGGCAGAGAACATCGGCTTAAAGCCCAGTCCGATGAGGATGGCTGCAGGGATAGCCACAGCCGTACCGAAACCGGCCATACCTTCAAGCACGCCTCCCAGGCCCCACGTCAGGAGCAGTACCAACAGACCTTTATCGGAGGTCATTTGAATAAACTGGGTCTTGATGGTTTCAATCTCCTTCGTCTCACAAAGGATATTGTAGCTGAAGATGGCACAGATGATAATCAAGATGATGGGGAAGCATGCTTTGAGGAATCCTTCGATCACCGACCATAGGGTGATACCAAAGATAGACAGACCAGCATACTTCTCAGGAATGATACCCATTGCCGGAACGGCAAACAGAGCCAGGAGGATGGTTACAACAAGAGTAATCATCGCACTCTTGTAGCCAGAAACCTTAAAACCCATCATGAGCACGATGAGTAATAGGATAGGAATAACAGAAATAAGAGCAGTCATAGATGTTGGGTTTGAATATTATTACATAAGTTTTCTTGCTGCAAATATACGTATTATTCCTGAGATTACCAAATTATTATGCATTTATTTCTATATTTAATCTTCGAGGCCGCTGAGGCTGCGGGCGAGCCAAACATCCATCTTACCAGCACCACGATGGTTCCAGGCGTAGTAGGGGATGAGTTTGATAGTGACATCCTTGGCGGCGAGTTTGCCTTCATTAGAGATGGAGGCTTCCTGGACCTGAGCTGAGATGGCTGTGACGTTGAAGGTCTGACCGTTACCCTCTTTGTTCTCTATGCCATAGGTCGGAAGCACGTCAAACTGAGGCTTGCGTGAAAGCAGAAGATGATGGGGATCGATACCTTCGTTGTCGGCCCACTCTGTACAATAGACCAATGGTCCACGTTCTACAGCCACACGTCCACGATCATCCGATACATGAGGACTGGCTACTACTGTACGGACGGGCATGTCGAAATGGATGCGGACGACATCACCTTTCTTCCAATTGCGGTTAATGACCATGTAGCCGTTTTCTAACTCGCTATCCACTTTCTGACCATTGACTGTAATCTCGTAAGTACTGAAGATATCGTCATTATAGGCATAGAGGTCGCTGGGTACTACTCGGCTTTGTACCCAACCAGGAATGCGAACCATCATATTGAAAGCCTTGGCCTTGTTCTGGAGCACCTTGATGGCGATGTCACCGTCCCAAGGGTAATTGGTATCCTGTTGGATGGTCACACTCTTGCCTCCCAAGGCGAGGGTGGCGGTATTGGCAGCATAGAGGTTTACATAGAGATCGTTATCACGAACACCGTAGATATAGCCTGGCATCGAGGGGATAAACCTGCAGAGGTTCGAGGGACAGCAGGCACAGCCGAACCAAGGTTGGCGTGTCATCGTACCGTCAGCATTGAAACGGTAGCGTCCGTCGCTCGACAACGGGTTGGGGTAGAAAAACTTGCCGCCGTCGACACTCATGCCACTGATGACACCGTTATATAAGGTTCGCTCGAGACAGTCTATGTATTTCGCGTCGCCATGCAACAGGAACATGCGTTCGAAAAGATACACCATTGCGATAGCGGCACAGGTCTCGTTATAGGCTGTCAGGTTGGGCAACTCGTAGTCGGCCCCGAAAGCCTCGCCGCCATGACGGGCACCCACACCTCCTGTGAGATAGTATTTGCGGGAGATGATATTCTCGTAGATGGTGTCGATGGCCTTGATATAACTGGAATCACCTAGTAAAGCTGCCACATCGGCCATACCTGCATACATATAACCAGCACGGACGGCATGTCCCCACGCCTCCGTCTGATTAACCACGGGCTTGTCGCTCTGAGAATAGACATCCTTATGGGGCGTCTTGCCACGATAATCGAGTAGGAACTTAGCTTCGTCCAGGTATTTTTTCTCACCAGTAAGCACATAGAGTCTTGCGAGGGCCATCTCAGCAATTTGATGACCAGGTACTACACAAGCCTGTCCTGCGTTGGGGCCAACCTCTCTGACCACACAATCAGCATAACGTTTGGCGATGTCGAGGAATTTCGTGGAGCCTGTGGCTTGATAATGGGCACAGGCGGCATCGACCATGTGGCCGAGATTATAGAGTTCGTGGCTTGCGTGCTCCTCCGCAGCCCAACGCTTATTGGCAGCCCAACCGTGTGGATGCTGAGGATTGATGGTGCGCGCAGTGTAGAGATAGCCGTCTGATTCTTGGGCTGCAGCCACCACATCGAGCACGGAGTCAATATAAGTTTTCAACTTTGCATCTGGATAAGTTTGCAGCACGTACGAGGCACCCTCGATGGTTTTGTAGACATCTGTATCATCGAACGAGAATCCCATAAATTTGGCGACGTCCCATTCGGGTGTCTGCAGGCCAGGATGTCCCGGATGCTGCAAAGTGTAGGCTGCCATCTCGAAATTCTTATAGCGGTGCTCACTCTCACACTTCGAGAAAGCCAAAGGAATGGTAACCTCCCGTGCAGCTTGGATACGGTCGCCCCAGAAAGTGTTGGGTGTGATTTTGACTGCGGTGAACGGAACTTGGGTATAAGGATACCCGCTTTGGGCAAAGATGGTGCCTGCACAGAGTGCAAAGAAGCATAGAATAGCAGCAATTCGTTTCATAATGTTTTGTTTTTGATTATTGGTGGCAAAATTACGAAAAAACTATGAACTATCAACTATGAATTATGAACTTTTTTTGTAATTTTGCCTCAGAAATGATAAGAAATAATAGATATATGAAACGAATTCGACTTTATCTCTCAATGATGATGCTCCTCGCAGCAGGCAGCATCATGGCACAGGATCGGCTCTACGCCGATGAGTTTTCACTTGGTGATGTGACTTTACTCGATGGTCCGCTGAAAAAAGCCCGCGACTTGAATATCAAAACGTTGTTGCAATATGATTGCGATCGATTGCTGGCTCCTTATCTCAAAGAGGCAGGTCTGAACCCAAAGGCAAAGAGCTATCCCAATTGGGATGGTCTTGATGGCCATGTGGGTGGTCATTATCTCACGGCGATGGCCATCAATGCGGCTATGGGCGATAAGGCTTGCAAGGAACGAATGGAATATTTCATCAGCGAACTCCAGGCTTGTGCCGATGCTAATGCCAAGAATCACCCAGAATGGGGCAAGGGCTATGTGGGCGGTGTTCCTGGAAGCGACCGCATCTGGTCTGCCTATAAAAAGGGTGACTTCGGTGCCTATAGTGGGGCGTGGGTACCTTTTTATAACATCCACAAGATGTATGCTGGTCTGCGTGATGCTTGGGTGTATTGCGGTAATGAGCAGGCTAAAAAACTATTCTTAGGTTTTTGTGACTGGGCCATCGACCTGACGGCCGGACTTACTGATGAACAGGTGGAGCGGACCCTCCATACAGAGCACGGTGGCATGAACGAGGTGTTGGCAGATGCCTATGCCATTACGGGCGACAAGAAATACCTCGATGTGGCCAAACGGTTCTCGCATCGTCGGTTGCTGAATCCATTGTCACAGCGACAGGATTGTCTCGACAACATGCACGCCAACACTCAAGTGCCCAAGGTGGTAGGCTTTGAGCGTATCGCCGAACTCTCAGGCGATGAGACCTATCATAACGCCAGTATCTATTTTTGGGATATCGTCACGGGCGAGCGTACGTTGGCTTTCGGTGGTAACAGCCGTCGTGAGCACTTCCCTAGCAAGGAGGCATGCATGGACTTTATCAACGATATCGATGGTCCGGAGACTTGTAACACCAACAATATGCTGAAACTGACGGAAGAACTACACCGCAGGAATCCAGAGGCACGTTTTGCCGACTATTATGAGTTGGCAACTTTCAATCACATCCTCTCCTCGCAGCATCCAGAGCATGGCGGTTATGTTTACTTCACACCTGCCCGTCCTCGTCATTATCGCAACTATTCGGCTCCCAACGAGGCGATGTGGTGCTGCGTGGGTACAGGAATGGAGAATCACGGCAAGTACGGTCAGTTCATCTATACGAAAAAGGACGATAACCTCTTCGTAAATCTCTTTGTGGCTTCAGAGTTGAATTGGAAGGATCAGAATGTGATGCTTCGTCAGGAAACTCAGTTCCCCTATGCTGAGACCAGCAAGATTACTATTGCTCAGGGTAAGGGACAATTTACGCTGCAAGTGCGTTATCCTGGTTGGGTGAAGCCTGGTCAGTTCGAGGTGAAAGTAAATGGCAAGCCCGTCCGCATTATTACGGGTCCGTCGTCTTATGTTGCCATCAGTCGTCAGTGGAAGAAGGGCGATGTGGTGGATATCACTTTCCCTATGCATAACAGCGTGAAATACCTGCCCAATGAGCCGCAGTATATTGCTTTGATGCATGGTCCCATCATGCTTGCGGCAAAGACTGGCACGGAGGATCTGGCCCATCTCATTGCTGATGACAGTCGCTTTGGACAGTACGCCAGTGGCAAGAAACTGCCCATCAATGAGGCTCCTATCCTTGTTAATAATAACTTAGAGGATATTGCCAACCAGCTGCAACCTATTGCCGGCAAGCCGATGCATTTCACTCTCCATACTAAGATGAAGAATGCCATCCGCAGCGAGATACAGCCTTTCTTCGAGATTCACGATGCTCGTTATATGATGTACTGGCTGGCTCTCTCGGAGGATAGCTACAAGAGCTATCTGGACAAGTTGGCCAAGGAGGAGCAGGAGCGTCAGGCGCTGGAAGCCCGTACGACGGATAAGGTACAGCCAGGTGAGCAACAGCCAGAGTCAGACCACTTTATGGAGACCGACCGATCGAATGTGGGCAATACCAACGATGTGTTCTATCGTGACGCCAGCGACGGCCACTACTTCAGCTATATGCTTCAGACGGGTGGGCAGACTGACCTGAGCCTGCGCCTGAAATACTGGGGTGTAGGCGAATGGAAGAGTCATGAGTTTGATATTCTTGTTGACGATGTGCTGGTGAAGGAGGTGAACAATACGGGCAAATATCGTATCTCAGAATTCAAATACGAGACTTATCCTGTGCCAGCCGAGCTGTTGAAGGGCAAGACACAGGTCCGCGTAAAGTTCGTCGCCAAGCCGCGTAAGCAGATTGGTGAGATCTACGAGGTGAGACTCGTGAAGAATTGAATCAGAACGACGATTCCTTGAAGCTACTGCCGCCTACGAACTCTCTCATGATGCTCGTGGGCGGTATTTCTTTGTCGCTGATGGGGATGAAATAGTGGATGAACTTCAGCAATCGGTGCGCTTCAGCATATTCCGGACAGTTGCGTGGCACAGAGGCTAGGATAATCTCCGCATGTGTCCGCAGCACGGCAAACTCGATGTTGAGGGCTGAGTTGAACATCACGTCGGCGGTCTCTTGATAGGGGAATATCCACTGGTCTTCAGCCTGGCAAACGTTCTTCCACTGGTTGATGGTCTGCTGGGCGGTAAAGGCACCCTTGTTGTAGTCGCGGATGATGCGGCGCAGCAGACGGTTGTCGCGGGTGGGAATCCAGTTGTGGTCGTCGAGCGAGATGCTGGTGAGGGCGGAGATATAGATCTTGTACTTCAGAGCATCGGGAATATTCTTCGTCAATAGTGGGTTCAGGGCGTGGATACCCTCGATGATAAGCACTGTATCGCCCGACAGCTTGATTCTTTTGCCGTTGTATTCGCGTTTACCAGTGACGAAGTTATATTCTGGTATCTCAACTTTCTCACCCTGCATCAGGCGCAGTAGATGGTCTTCGAGCAACGAATATTCCACTGTTTCGATGTTGTCGAAATCGTAGTCGCCATTAGGCAACTTTGGTGTATCAACGCGGTTCACGAAATAGTCGTCGGTAGAGAACGACACGGGCCGTAGACCGCAGGCAAGGAGTTGTACAGAAAGACGTTTGCAGAACGTCGTCTTTCCTGAGCTGGATGGTCCTGTGATGAGTACCAGTCGGATAGGATTCTCCTCACGATGGAAGCGACGCTCTATTTCTTCGGCTATCTGTACAATTTTCTTTTCCTGTAAGGCCTCCGATACCTGTATCAGTTCCGAGGCATAACCTCGTTTGATGGCTTTGTTCACATCACCCGCATTCGAGAGGCGCATGATGATGTCCCAACGGGTTTTTTCTGCGAACATGCCGAATGTCTTAGGCTGATCAACCTTCTCTGCCAGTTGGAGGGGATTGTTCCAATCGGGCACACGAAGCAATAGTCCGTCTTCATAGCGCTCCAAGCCCCAAACCTTCAGATAACCCGCACTGGGCACCAGCGGCCCGTAATAATAGTCGACGGTGTCGCCTAGTGTATAGTAATCGCTGTAGATTTGTCCGCTGGTCTCCAACAGTTTCACTTTGTCGGTAAAACCACGCTCCGTAAATACACGGATGGTTTCTTCGTTAGTGGACTCAATGCGGTGGAAAGGCATATCGAGATTGATAATCTCCTGCATGCGCTGACGGATGCTGCTGACATCATCATCGCTCAGCGGTTCGTTGTTGCGCTTCTTGAAATTGCTGTAATAACCCCGACATAGCGCATGCTCGATGAAGAGTTTCGAGCCTGGGAATACGTCCTGTGTGGCCTTGTAGAGTACGAAGGTGAGCGAACGCACATAGACACGGTGGCCACTACCCTCACGAGCATCCAGGAACTCTACGTCGCGGTTCTGAAACGCGCGGTATTTGAGTCCCTGAGACACGTTGTTCACTTTCGCCGAAACGACCGGATAGGGGAGATCGATTTCTTGGGCAAACTCCTGGTAAATGTCTAACAAAGAGCTTCCCTCAGGGAAACTCTTTGTTAAATTATTGTTCTTACAGCGGATTTGTACCATTGTTTATTATTTATTGCGCGCTTCAATCTCGCGGCTCATCTCATCAAGTTTCTCATCGGTAAGCGGATACTTATAGATAAGGTAGCCCACAACAATAAGAAGGATGGCAGGAATGACAGTGGTGAACATCAGAATGGCATTCTGCGCAATATCGGAGTAGTTGGCCAACTTGACATAATAGGCATTGACGGGTGCGCTGATAAAGGAGGCCAGGAATACCACGACGAAAATGCCCAGCACGAGCTGCAGACACTTGTTGGCCTTGAACTCTTGCCACATCTCACCGTAAGAAACAGGCTTTTCGGGAGTAGTGGTGATATTTTCCTTGCTGCCCATGAAGCAAAGCATCAGGAGCACGAAACCGACGAGGGCAAACACAGCCGTAACCGTGAACCAAGCCATGGGGTCGGTGGGCAGGGCAGACTCTTCGCTGACGAAGTTAAAGCCGATCCAACCCATTACCAACGGTGTAATCCAACCGGCAATAGAGAATCCAGCCTTAAAAGCTACGCCGGCCAGTGCATTGACTGTAGCAGCAGGTCTGTTTCCGGTACGATACTCTGCCTCTGTAATGACCTCTGGAACCAGCGCCCACATCAGAGAACCTACCAGCAGTCCGACGCCTGTCATGACCTTTGCTGTCTGAACAAGGGCATTAGCGGATGTCACATCAAAGAACTTGCCGACAGTGAAAAGAATGGCAAATCCGATCAGACCGATAGAGAGAAGGGTATAATACAGGCCCTTTTTGCCCAGCCATTTCTTCAATACGGGCATAGACGGCAGGATAATGAAGGCGGGAATGGTGCCAATGGCCATGAAAGTGGCCTGATTCCAGTCGATGGCAGAATGAATACACATGGCCAGACCGATGGGGAAACCGGCCTGAACTACAATCTGACCGATGTTGGCGCAGACCATACGTGTAGAGGTCAGAATAAGTACCTCATCATTATCGCGGGTCATACTGGCCATGATGGAGCCGTAAGGTATGTTTACTACGGAATAGATCATGCTCAGTACAGTATAGCTGACAGCAGCATAGATCATCTTCATCGGCATAGACCATTCAGCAGCCTGGGGAAGCATCAGCAGGCAGGCGGCAACTGTAAGGGGAATACCGCCATAGAGGAGGTAGGCCCGATATTTACCTAACTTAGGATTACGGTTGTCGATATAGCGCCCTACTACCGGACTCCAAAAACAGTCGATGAGTCGGACGGTGAGAATCAGTCCGCTGACAAAGGCGAGGTTGATTTTCAATACCGTGGTAAGGTAAATCATCAGGTAGGTCGCCACTGTTTGGAAGATAAGGTTCTGAGCCAGGTCGCCCGAGCCAAAGCCGATGCGCTGGAGCCATGAAAGCTTGTAAAAGCCGTTTGTTTCGTTTGTTGTTGCCATAATAATTATAATTTAAACATAATATTTTTTTAGACAGAATGACATAAGGACAGATCTTATTCCTTTAACTTAAGTTCGAAGGAACTCATCGGGAGACCTGTGAGGGAACGTACGTTCGCTTCCTTTGGGTCGTCCTTCCACGCATAGCGGACTGCCGTAGGGGTGAAGGCGAAGTTGAGGAGGGTAATGACGTTACCCATGCCTCTGGCCATCGGCACATTGTGGAATACATGATTAGTGTCGGCCACTTCAAATGTATAAAGGTCACCTTCTTGTATAGGCTGATCGAGCGTGAGTTGAATATTATCACCAGTCACCTTTACGTCAATTACCTCGGGCGAGAGTTTCACCTTTTTATTATTATATACCAGACGGTCGAAGCAGAGTGCGATGCGCTCGGCTACCTCCTTCTTGCGGAGTGGATGGATATCGACGGTCTCTCCCAAATCGTTGATGACGGCTAATTCTGCATAGGGATCGGCTTTAGCTGCTGTGCGCTGAGCTTCACGCAACTGTGCCCAGCCACTATTCACAGGTTCTGCCTGATAGGCGATGGGTCTAGGCATTCCGGTTTGCTGACGGCCGTCGTAGTTGGCCAACTGTACGATACAGAAAGGCATTTGCTGATCCTGCCAACGGTCGCGCCAACTGCCCATCAGTTTTTTCAGATAATCGGCATACGGTGCTGGATTGCCAGTATTCGATTCGCCCTGATACCACACCACACCGCTGATGGCATAGGGGGCTAGAGGGTGGAGCACGGCATTATAGAGTGTTGTAGGCAGATTCTGCAACGACACATCGCCACTTGGACAAGGTGGCATTACAGCACCTATATGCATCTTCCACTCCTTGCCAAGGGGAATGACATCCTTCGGCATGGGATTCTGTGAGAGGCGGTCGTCGCCAAAACACAGCATATAAGGTTTCTGAGGGATGAAATGAACGGCCCCGTTTTTATTGATGAAACGGATGGCAATTACATTGTCGCCCTCTTTGAGCAGGCCCTCTGGGATATCATAACGGCGTGGCGGATACTGATAACCGGTGCTTCCGATCTGTTGGCCGTTCAGATAGGTGACATCCTGGTCGTAGAGGGTGCCTAGCAACAGGCGGGCGGGCTTACCCGCGTGTACCTTATTTATATTAATGTGTTGTCGGAGCCATACGCTACCAGTGTGCCGCAAACTCCAGTTGTCCTGATTGATGGTCAGCCAGTCATTGTCCTGACAAGAGGACGCAGCATAAGCCTCGGCGCGATCTTCTTTATTGAGCATATCGTTCCATTGCCTGCTGGCAGCACTGTTGGCCTGCATTTGGGCCTTAACATAGTTGCCGTTCTGATAAAGTGTCACCCGCTTCACAAGCATGGGGTAGTCTTTTTGCAGGGAATCGGCACTGATCCAAGCCTCGATGGGTGTGCCGCCCCAACTGTTGACGATGATACCTTGAGGTACCTTGTTCTTCTCAAACAGATGTTTACCAAGGAAAGAGCCCACGGCTGAGAAGAGCCATGCATTTTGTTTGGTAAGGGGCTTCCAGTTGATATTCGTTTGTCGGATATCATCTTTCACCCCATGGGTGGAAGTCTCATTTTGTACGCGGAACAGGCGGACCTGGTCGATATTAAACTGGTCGATTTCGTTGACATATTGCGGATAGACGCGCTCGATGGTCACATCGATGTTGGATTGTCCGGAGAGCAACCAAACATCGCCAATCAGTATGTCAGTGATTTCTTTCGCCTCTGACCGTTCACCTTTGACCACTAAGACATAGGGTCCACCAGCTTTCATCTTTGGCAGGTCAATGCGCCATCGACCTTGGTCGTCGGCTGTAGTGGTGTAAGTTTTCTTTTGGAAAGTGATGGCAACTTGTTCTCCTTTCTCGGCCCAACCCCAAACGGGGATAGGTTTGCCACGTTGCATGATCATGCCCGACTGAAACAATTGGGGCAGCCTGACTTCTGCGTTTGCAGTTGATGAAACGCAGATAATGGCGAGTAGTACGATTAATAGTTTCTTTATAATCATGCTGCAAATATATAAAAAATAATCGATTCCTTCGGTGTTTTTTCGTCTTTTCTTGCCAAATGAAACACAGTACAAAGCATCTGTGACAAATGAAAACGTCTTATTTATTAATAGTAAGTAACTTTGCGGCATGAAACGAAACTTCACTCAAAAAGTATCATTTGGTGAGAAAGTAGGCTACTCCCTTGGAGATGCAGCCGCTAATCTCGTGTTCCAGATGATGATGATGTTCCAACTGAAGTTTTACACCGATGTTTTTGGACTCGATGGCACTGTGGCAGGTAGTATTCTGATGATTGCCAGTGTCTCTTCGCTCATTGTCGACCCAACGATAGGCCTTTTAGCCGACCGCACCAAGACACGCTGGGGTAAATTCCGGCCATGGATTCTTTGGACTGCCGTGCCCTTCTGTGTGTTCTATATCCTTGCCTTTTATAATCCCGGTATTGAGGATAAGGCAATGGTGGCCGTCTACGCAACCATCTCGTATATGCTGCTGATGACGGTTTACTCGTCGAACAATATCCCTTATACTTCCTTGGGTGGTGTGATGACGAGTGACATCAAGGAGCGCACAAGTATCACGACGATTCGTTTCATCGCGGTGACCATCGCCCAGTTTGTAGTACAGGGCTTGACGCTGCCGATGGTGAACCATTTCGGGCATGATAATGCCCAGCATGGTTGGCTCTGCACTATTTCAATCTTTGCGTGCGTTGCACTTGTACTCTTTTTCGTTGCCTTCTCCGTTAGTCGTGAGCGCATCCAGCCGCCACCTCGTCAGGAGGTAAATATCAAGGAGGATATCAAGAGCACTTTTTCCGACATTCCTTGGTCAGCCTTGTTCCTGTTGACCTTCGCTCTGTTCATCACGCTTGCCATGTGGAGCTCGGCAATGAGTTTCTATTTCCAGTATAACGTCGACCAAAAATCGCTTTTCGACTTCCTCCGTATCTTTAAATTAGTTGATTCCATCGAGGATTCTTATGCTGTTGGCTTCTCCTTCTTTAATATTGTGGGTGCGGCGGTACAGTTTATCGGCGTTATTCTGCTGTCGCGTTTCCTGGCCAACAAATATGGCAAGAAGAAGGTGTTTATTGTCTGTTTGACGCTGACAGCCTTCTTCACCTTCTTGTTCTATCTGCCTTCGCCTACCGATGTGGGACTGCTATTCGTGCTGAACATCATGAAATCGTTGAGTTATGCCCCTACCATCCCGTTGTTGTGGGCGATGATTGCCGACGTTGCTGACCATATTGAGTATGAGAACTATCGCCGCGCCACGGGTTTCTGTTTCTCGGGCATTACCGCAGCCTTGAAGGTCGGCTTGGGTCTTGGCGGTGCTGTAGCTGGTGTGATTATCTCTGCTTTCGGTTACCAGCCTGGTAGTGTGTCAATACAGAATGAGAGTGCCATGGAAGGTATCCGTTTGGTGTCGAGCATCGTACCAGCCTTGCTGTTTTGTGTAGGTGTCGCCGCTCTTTATTTGTATCCCATCACCAAAGAATATAACGAGAATATGCAGGCAGAGTTGGCTGCACGTCGTCGGAATAGTGAAAAAGAAGTAGAAAATTAAGTATAAACAATTAAAAATCCAAAGCAAATGAAACCACGTTATCTTTATCCGAAAGATTATTATGCAGACCCCTCTGCTAATGTATTTAATGGCAAACTCTATGTATATCCCTCTCACGACTGGGAGGCAGGTGCTGCCTTCGACGATGATGGCGGTCATTTCCAGATGAAAGACTATCATGTCATTTCTATGGAGGATGTTGAAAATGGTGAGATTACCGATCACGGCATGATTCTTCATGTGGATCAGGTGAAGTGGGCCGAGAAACAGATGTGGGACAATGATGTCGTCGAGAAAGATGGCAAGTATTACCTCATTTTCTCTGCCAAGGACTACAACGGTGTGTTCCATCTTGGTGTGGCTATCGCCGATAAGCCTGAGGGTCCGTTCATTCCTCAGGAGCATCCTATCCGTGGCTCTTTCAGCATCGACCCCAGTGTGTTTAAGGATGACGATGGACAGATCTATACTTATTTCGGTGGACTCTGGGGTGGACAGCTCCAGTGGTATCAGGCTCCTCAGAAACTGGTGAAAGAGGGCATTGATCTCGGTCCAGCTGCCGATAAGAAGACCCAGCTCTTTGCGCCTGCCGACATTCCCGCTTTGTCGAGCTTCGTGGTTAAGATGAGTGATGATGTCTTGCAGTTTGCTGAGGCTCCCCGTTCAGTATTGGTTCTCGATAAGGACGGTCAGCCTCTGAAGGCAGGAGACCCCCACCGCTTCTTTGAGGCTTCTTGGATGCATAAGTATAATGGCAAATATTATTTCAGCTATTCTACCGGCGACAGTCATATGCTCTGCTATGCCATCGGTGACAATCCTTATGGCCCCTTTACCTATCAGGGCGTCATCCTTGATCCAGTCGTAGGTTGGACAACACACCATAGCATTGTGCAGTATAAGGGCGAATGGTTCCTGTTCTATCACGACTGTGTACCTTCTAACGATATCACTCATCTGCGCTCCCTAAAAGTACAGCGTCTGTTCTACAATGAGGATGGTACTATCCAGAAGGTTGTGAATGAGTGATCAGATTTTCGATGAAAGATATTCTAACTTTAACCAATTATTACATTACTTACCGTGACGAGCTGCTGGTTTATGCCAGCAGCCGTCTCGGAAATTCGGTCGAAGCGGAGGATCTCGTGCAGAACGTGTTCCTCCGCCTTCTGACCTCTGACAGGATGATTACTGAAGTAACCCTGCCTGCCTTGGTCTATACCATCGCACGAAACCTGATAACCGATTTCTACCGTCGTCGTAACCACTTCGATGATTACGAGCATTATCTGAAAAACACCAATTCCATCGAAGAATCCGCTGAGTCTATACTGAGCATCCGTGATATTACGGAGCAGTTGGAACGTGGCTTGGCCCGTGTGCCGGAAAACTGCCGTGAGATCTATCGCCTCCACATCTATGATGGCATGAAAGTCGCTGAGATCTCTCAACGCTTGGGCGAAGGCTATAAGAGTGTGGAGCATCGCTTAGGAGCTGCCCGTAAGGCTGTGCGTCAGCAGCTACGTGGCATCGCATGAACAAATCTAAGAACCAAAGTTTATGGAAATAATTGATTTTAGCAAAAGCAACTCGATTCTTAATCAGTATATGTCGGAGTTGCGTGACAAGAACTATCAGCGTAATCGTCTTCTCTTCCGTCACAATATCAAGCGTATCGGCGAGATGATGGCTTACGAACTGTCGAAGACCTTAGAATACAAGCCGAAGATTGTGACCACGCCTCTCGGCACCCTCGACATCTCCCTGCCGAAGGATGATATGGTTATTGCCACCGTACTACGGGCAGGCCTGCCTTTCCACGAGGGCTTCCTCAGCGTGTTCGATCATGCTGATAACGCCTTCGTTTCAGCCTATCGCATGTACACCAATCGTGAGCATACCGAGGTGGGCGTGCATACGGAGTATCTGGCGGCGCCCAGTGCCAAAGGTAAGACCTTGGTCATTGTCGACCCTATGCTGGCAACTGGAGGCTCGATGGCTGCAAGTATTGAAGCGCTTGTCAAGACAGGCAAGCCTAAGAAGATTCACATTGCATGTGTCATTGCTGTACCTGAGGGCCTTGACGTGATCCGGAAGGTGCTACCCGATGATGCTACTATCTGGTGTGCTGCCATCGACCCGGGCATGAACGAGCAAAAATATATTGTTCCGGGCTTTGGTGACTGCGGTGACCTCTGCTACGGAGAAAAGTTATAAAAAGAAAGCCCGCTCAAAACCGAGCGGGCTTCTTTGTATAGATCAAGTGTAGTGTTTAGATCAAATGTAACGTTCCCATCAGGTAAACCAGACCGAAACCTAATACCATCGAAAGAACACCCATAATGATTCCGATTTTCGACATATCCTTCTGCTGGACATAGCCTGTGGCGAAGGCCAGTGCGTTCGGTGGGGTAGAGATAGGCAGGATCATGGCCGACGAAGCGGCAATGGCCACACCAATCAATACAGTACCCGTACCACCGATAGGAGCGAGTTTGTCACCCATAGCACCGCAGACCACAGCCAAGATAGGCATCAGCAGCGCAGCAGTAGCGGAATTCGAAATGAAGTTCGAGAGCACATAGCAGATGGCACCACCTAGGATCAAGATGAGCAGCGGCGAGAACTCGGCAAAGGGAATGCTCTCCACAGCATTGGCTGCCAGTCCGGAAGCGTTCAAACCATAACCGAGGGCGAAGCCTCCGGCCACCATCCAGATTACACTCCAGTTGATCTGCTCAAGGTCACGCTTGTTGATGACACCCGTCAGGGCAAAGATACAGAACGGAACCATAGCCACTGTATTGGCGTTGATACCAGTAAAGCGATCGGATAGCCAGAGGGCGATGGTAAGGAAGAAGGTGATGATAACCACTGTGGAGTGGAAACCCTTCTGCATGCCACCCTCGATATTCAGTTCTATCGTCTTCTGGCTGAAGGGGAAGAACTTCAGAAGTAGTCGCCAACTGATGAACAGCAGTAGTACTACCAGGGGGAACATGAACATCATCCACTGACCGAAGCCAAGGCCCATGTTCAGCCCTTCAGGATCGTTCAGATATTTCAAGGCGATATTGTTTGGTGGCGTACCGATAGGCGTACCCATACCACCGAGGTTGGCAGCGACGGGAATCGACATGGCCAGAGCGATACGGCCTTTACCCTCAGGAGGCAACTGGCGGAATACAGGCGTGAGGAACGTCAGCATCATAGCTGCAGTAGCGGTGTTCGACACGAACATCGAGAACAGGCCCGTTACCAGCAGGAATCCCAACAACACCATTTCACTTTTCGTACCAAATGGCTTGAGCAGTACCTTGGCCAACTGGGCGTCAAGGCCCGTCTTTGTGGCAGCGATAGCCAGCACAAATCCACCGATGAACAACATGATCACAGGGTCGGCGAAACAAGCCATCACGCCCTTATAACTGAGCAACTTGCCCACCTCTTCCTCGTTCACCATCGGCGATATACCACTGTCTGTACAGAATAGCAGCATCAGCACCATGATGGCAATTGATGTAGCCCATGAGCTGACGATTTCGAGAATCCACATCAGGGTGGCAAAGGCAAAGATAGCAATCACACGCTGCTGGACGACCGTCAGGTTCTGAATACCGAACCATTCTGCCGGCATGTTCCAAAGCAGGAGTGTTACAATGGCCACGATGGCAATCTTGACGGCACGCTTGGTGTCTGGGTTGTACTTCCGCTGATGGCGCATCTTGTGATACGTCTCTACCAGATGGAAGCCTTCGTAAATATGAAACATATGACTTGATTTAAATTAAGTTCCGAAAACGCCTGCAAAGATACAAAACTTTCCTTTTTTCGCTTTCTCCTTACCGCTTTAATTTCGGATATTGAGTGTATAAATACACGAAAACTTCTCTAACCTCATGAGTGTCAGTGGCGATTGTCAAGTGGACTTTGCAAATCAAAACCCAATATGAAAAAGATTGTTTATTTTGGCATTTCTATCACGATTCTGCAGCCATCGTGATAATCAGGGTCGATGGTCAGTTTGCCGCCTAGGTGTTTGGCATGTCGTCGGGCCAATGGTAAGCCAAGACCTACGCCCTTTGGCATGTCTTCAGGTAGAATATAGGGCTCATAAATCATTTCCGGCAAATCGGGAGGTAAACCAGGTCCTGTATCCTGAATCATGAAGATGACGGTGGTATCGGTCTGACTGACACGCAAGGAGATATGCTTTCCGTCGGAGTAATTGATGGCATTATAGAGCGGCTCTATCAGAACACATAAAAGGAACAGCCGGTTTGTCAGAATATGGAAGGTGTCCTGAAGTTCTGTTTCAAACTGAATGTTTACGTGGGGATAGTGTCGCTGCACGTGATTGATTACTTCTCTTGCAATCTTGTTGCACGACACCTCACGGAATCCTGTAAAGAGCAGCAGACCTGAGACATCGGTCTCCGAGGCATCAAGCATCATCAGTTCCATACGACTCATACTGATCACATTGTTTTTCATCATCGTTGCAATGTTGTCCAGCTCTTCCTGATGGCTGATGCTTTCGTTAACACCCTTTTCAGCCAGGACATCAGCGAATCCCGAGATCACGTTGAGAGGCATACGCATTTGCTGTGTCAAATAAACAATAAACGTGTTCTTCTTGTTGATTGTATCCTCGACCTCTTGTTTGGCCCGGCTGATCTCTTCGTTATTTCGTTTTAATTCGTCAGCTTCCTTGCGCAAGTGGTTCATGCGCTCATTAAGCGATTGCTGCATCTTTGCAAAGCTATTCTGCAGCTGTGCAAAGACGCCCTTGTAAGGCGAGATGGGGATCGTTCTGTCATACTGTCCGTCGACAATCTTCTGGGTGGTGCCGATGAGCCGATTGATGGGACTGACTATCTGTTTCATCACATGATGGCAAAGTATCAGGATTACCAGCAGACCGATGATGAACAGTGCAATAACGATGTAGGTGAGACGATAGAAGCTTTGCATCGCATCCCTGACAGGGCAGATGAGAGCCAGACTCCAGTCGGTGCCTTTTACCGGACAATAGGACACGTGATATTCCTTTTTCTTGTAATTGATGTGTATGGTGCCTTGCTTGCCTGTGATCATCTCGTAGCCCAGCATGATCATATCTCTATTATCGCCGAGATCGGCATCCGTGAAGATGGTCTTTGCAAACAGTCGTGTGCTGTCGGGATGTATCAGGTATCGGCCGTCACCATCAAGTAGAATGTAATAGGTGTTTGAGTAAGGTTGCTCCACTTCCCCCAGCAACTTAGCCATTTGCCTGAACGAGGAGGCTGCCAGCGAATCGGGTGAAGTCTCAATGGTGTTTATATAGTTGTAAACACGTTGAAGTGAGACGTTCAGCATGCTTTGGGTGTTTCTTTTCACCTCCTCATGTATCAGGTAATGCGACTGCATATACAGTAAGCCCAACGCGAGCATGAATAGGGGGATGGCCATCACCATGATACCCCAACTGATTTGTCTTGACAGTTTAATCATTGGGGGCCTCCTTTCCTGTTTCGGTCTCAGCGAAATGAGCCACATGATCCAACAATTTTACCGTCGTCTGTGTCTGAAGCTGTATGTTGTCGACCAAACGGTCCTTCTCTTCTTTGCTGAGTTCCTGGTAGTTGTTGCAGAGAGCGGTCACGGCCTTGTCGATACCCTCGACAGGCACTGATATCTGATTCGTCATATAATTCAGGAACGATGTCTTCATCTTGTCGACCTCTAACGTTTTGTCGTAGGCTGCGAGCTGAATGTCGCCATGCTGATACAACACAGCCGTCTCTTCTTTCAGTTTCTCGACTTGATCCTGAAGCGAGTGTTGCATTTGTTTGAACCGGTTCTGTAGCAGTCCGATCTCGTCGTGACGGTCTATAAAGGGCAATGTCTCATTGTAATTACCTTCGGCAATGTGATTGGCTAAGGCAGCGAGTTTTTTCACAGGCTTTAGTTGTTTGCAGATCATCCACCTGCCCAGTATGTAGAACACCAGTAAGCCTGCAATGATGATACCCAACACAAGCCAAAGCAGGACGTTGTGCTTGCCGAAGATGTCTTCCTCTGGATAAACCACACCTACACTCCAGTTGATATCTCCACTGGATTTCCCTTTCCATTCAACGGTCTCAAAGGGCTTGTAAAATACCCACCAGTTGCGATGGTCTCTACGAAACGTCATCTTGCCGCTTTCGCCGTTTACCATAGCCTTTGCAGCATCAAGTTCGCTGGCATCGACATCCCGTCCTTTCTGACTGAAGATATTTGGATTGGTCAGTTTCTCCTTGTCGGGATGCACGATATATAAACCATTGTGTGCCAGGAGGACACTATAGCCGTTTTCAGAAGGTTTGGCAGCCAAGATGATTTCCGACAACTGATGGAGCGACACGTCTACTCCGATGACGCCTACACGCTCGTTGTGCTTGTCTGTGATCGGCAGGCAGAAGGTTACCAATGGCTCGCATTCGGTGTTGGGACCTTTCAATGGATCCGTCCACCCCGTCCATCCTGTCTTCATGGGTTCGGCATACCATACCTGCTCCGTATAGGGGCGGTTGGTAAATGTCTCTGAGGTCACCAGAGCCGAATCGGTTCCCTTGGCAGATGTCACATGGTGTACATAGGCCATAAACAGGTCTTTGCCGGGATAGTATCCGGGCTTGAAGCAAATAGCACAACCATTGATGTAGGGGTTGCTCTCTACCAGGTCGCGGCTATAGGCGTACATGCGGTCGGGTTGGTCGAGATGCTCAAGCAGGTCATCGTATATACGGCCTGTCGCTTGCTCAACACTCAGTAGGATATTGTCAATATTCTGAACGGTACCATCCAGCGTCAGTTCAGCATTACGCATGGCTTCCTCTCGCAACGCCTTGTGCGAGAAATAGGCCAAGATACCCAATGTGACTGCCAGCAACAGGAGGGTTTCGCCTACAATCAGTAGATGGAGCCTGGTAAATTTATGCATATTATGCGCAAATATACGTATTTTTTTGATTGGTTATTCTTTTGTCTATGATAAATTAACAGAAATTAACGAAGCGGGTGGACACCTATTTCGTCATTTTAGAATTTCACCTGATAGTCATGGACAGGTACCTGAGTCATAGCAGCCGTCATACCCAAGTACCTCTGTCCCAGCGACTAAGCGGGAACAAGTCCCGTGGGTTTTACATTCAATAATCAATATTTCAATATAGCCTATTCGTTATTCATTATAATATCTGAAAGCTTCACATGATCGGCTACATTGACATCGCCATCACGGTTTACATCTCCTTGCTTACCAATGATGTTTACAACTGTTTCAACAGTATCAGAGTCCTCGTAGCCTTTCTTTGAGGCATAGACCGATACCTTACAATTGCCCGATATATCAATGTCGTTACCTGCCTTCTTCTGGGAGTCCACGCTTGTAATAGTATAATGGAACACGACATCGGGTGTGTCAGATGCAAAACTAAGAATGCCATTTTTGTAACTGACAGTAGGTGTTGCACACTTCTCAGGGCCTGAAGCAGAATAGGTCGCAATCGTCATATTACTCCATGGGGATACATTCTGATACGGTTCTATAGAACCTTCTGGTACGTAGATCTTCGTGCCAGAACGAAATGTTTGAGAATAAGCCATCGGAGGATATTCGGGATTCACGAAGACATCCATGGATTCTGTCGTCTCTGAATAGAAAGCATAATTGTAGATAAACTCCACACTGGCAGGTATTGTAATACTATTCAATAGCGGGCAACCTCGAAAAGCTTCATTTTTTATAATCTGCAAGTTTTGGGGAAGTTTTAACTTCTCCAATTTTGAACAATTCTTGAATGCTCCTTCACCAATTGTCGTCATCATGTCTGGTAAATCAAGCTCTTCTATGTTATCGCATCCTTCAAAAGCACTCTTCCCAATTGTAGTTAAAGACTCTGGGAGTGTGACGGATGCGAGAGCAGTACATCCGTAGAAGGCACTATTATTTATCTTTGAGACACCACTGCCTACAACAAGTGATCTTATATTTGCTCCTCCATAAAAAGCAAAGTTTTTGATTTCTTCTATACCTTCAGGAATAACTAAATCTTTCACTTCCTTTTTATCGAGATAAAGGTGATGAGCATAAGCAAGCGGATTAGACGTAATATCTGAAAAATCAATATGACACCAAGCAGCCAGGTCACTAATGTAAACCTGTGTCAGTGGATTAGCACCAGCAAAAGCAGAAGAACCTATCGTATTGACTTTTTTTCCAATTGCAACGGAAACTAATTTACAACTACAGAAAGCATATTCACCAATCGTCTCAACTCCATCGCCAATTTTCACGGATGCAAGGTTTGAACACCAGTAAAATGCATAACTGCCGATACTCTTTATGCTATTGGGTATTGTGACGGATATTAAACTACTATTATATTGTAATGCATTCCCTTCTATCGCCGTTACCGTATAATCATCATCTCCCACATGAATAGACTCAGGAATCACCAATATACCTTCAAATTTACTCGAAGTAACCGTTGCCGTCTTTTCTTCTTCATTAAGTAAATAATTGAGTCCATTTACCTCAACAGGCTCTGCACTTGCCACTAACGGCAGTAGCATCAATGCGATTGCTAATAATTTCTTCATAATGCTTATAGTTTAAGTGAACTTTTATTTTGCTCCTTTACGTCTGTTACACTCACGGCAGAGCATCTGGCAGTTCTCTGCCACCGTGCGGCCACCCTCGTGCCACGGGGTAATGTGGTCGCCCTCCATGAACTCGAAGTCGAACTCACGGCCACAGATGGCACACTTGTGCTCCTGCTGCTCCCATACTGCCAGCTTGATGTCCTCGGGAAATGCCCGCAGGTCGAGGTAGTGCTCGTCGCCCGTCAAAACGTATGGGATGATGCCAGACTGCTTCTGAATCTCGCTGTCACGCATCAGCTCTGAGATTCGCTTACAGAGTGCAACAGTATCAAGTGTCTCTGTTCCGTACTTGTCGTAGAGCGCAGCCCAGTCCAAGCCCTTCATAATCTTCTTGAACCGCTTCATGTCGAAGTTCGTGATGGCCCAATTGAGTACGTTCTGGAAGTACGACCAGAGGTTATTGGCGTTTGGGTCGTGCTGATGGGCAGACATATAGCTCACCACAGTCATACGATGCCCCTGCCGCGTCTCATGGTCGGCCATCCACTCCAGCGCCTTCTTCAGGTAGTCCTGACGGATAGGCGTGCCGTTCACTAAGTCCTTGCCCAGGCGATAGGCACCGCAGTTTGATTTCGAGAAGTGGCGCTTGGCATCGCTCACGAATGGCCCAGCAAAGATGGCATTGTTGATCTCCTGGTCGTTCAGCGGTTTGCCGGCGATGTTGATGGTCTGAAACCACTCCAGCTTCTCCGATTCCGTACCCTCGCAGACATAGACGGTCAGGGGATAATTCAGAATCCTGCGCTGGATGTCCTCGGGCTGGTTGAAGAAGTTCTTGAAGTCGTAGGAGAACTTGCCTGCCACGTACTCACAGATGGAGAGCGTGCGCTGCTGCCCGTCCATCACCTCGTAAGGGCACTCGGCATCGTCGGAACGCTTTACCCAGTACATGCTGCTCAGCGGGTAGCCGTTCAGCACCGTGCGGACGACGGCCTGCTGCTCTTTCTCGTTGTAGATGAACTCGCGCTGGTAAGGCGGGCGGATATCGAGCTTGCCATAGTAGCCACGGACTCCCTGCTCGTCGTTGTTCACGTAACCCATCGTTATCTCTCCGACGGTCACTTCCAACTGCTTGATTGTCATTCTCTGGTCATTCATTTATCTTGGGGTGTTTGTTGCGGATTAGGATTCTGCTATATGGCTTCTGAGGGAAACCGTCTTTCATATAGAATACTTGCCCATCGCGAAGACTTTTATTCAGTTTCTTTAATTCTCGATCGAATGGCTTTAGTCCAAGTTCTTTTCCCAAATCACCTTCTGCTAAGCCAATAATCTCGAATTGGTCAGGATTGAATTTGTCGAGGAATGTTGTTGGAACTCCCATTGCACCATCATAGTCGTAGGGGATATCGGAAACTTTACTTACCTCAATGGCGTCATAGTTTGCATAAGTCGGGTACTTTTCAGGACTATATCGACATACTAAATCAAGTTCTTCTTTACGTTTTGTTATCTCCATATTGGTAAACCAACAAACACCAGAAACCCTTATCATATTTTCACGATGATTTCCAGCATTCGCCTTATCTTCATAGGGAGAAATAAAATGTGCTGCCCCACCTTTGAAACCATAGCCAAGCCAAACTCTATTATCTCTTATCAAAGGGAATATTTCACTATAATGAATAGCATTTTGATGTCCGACAATCAAGAATTTCTTATTATACTTTATCAACTGAGCAATATATTCCCTGAACAGCGAGAACGGCGGATTGGTTACCACGATATCCGCTTCCTTCAGCAGATCGATGCACTCTGGGTCACGGAAGTCTCCTGTCTTCAGAATACTGATGACATTCTTGTCATTCTGAAGAAGATATCGGACATCGCTGAGGTCTACAGCCCCGTCGCCATTCAAATCCTTAACCTCCGTTATCACCACCTTAAAGGCAACCTTCCTCGGTTCATCTGAGAAATCGCCAAAGTCGATCACCAACTCATTCCCCTGCACGGGAGAGCCATTGTAACAGGTACAAATAAGTTTCTTCAGTCCAAGATGATTGAAGTGAAGCGCAAAGTACTTGAAGAAATAACTCTCATAGGGGTCGTCACAATTACAGAAGACGACCTTACCACGGAAGTGCTCCCAGTAGTGCTGCAACTCCCTCTCGATATCGGTCATCTCCGTATAGAACTCATCCTTTTTCGCCGTCTTAGCAGCATTCAGGTTTTTGTTAGCCATACGCCATGCATTATGCGTATTGCTTATCTTCGGAGGCGGTTATCTACGACACAAAAGAGCATGGACGTTCATCATCCACACTCTGAGGTCGTAGGAATAACCGTCAATCCAGATAAGTCACGCCCATGCATAATGCACAGACGTTTGCGACTTATTCTTCGGATTGAACAACTTTTGAAATTTCCTACGTTTCAGAGTGTTCCGAATAACAGCAAACGCTTGTTATATATTTCCCGTAATGTCGCACCGGCACCTCCACCGAGGCATATCGCCGATGTTCGAGGGCAAAGGTAAGAAGAAAAAACGAAATATGCAAGGAAATCACTGATTATTCTTGCGGATCTGGTGGATTTCTATAATAGCGAAGGATGAATGATAAAACAAGTTTGTTAATACTTTTTACCTCTCCAAAAATCTTTCCAAAACACCCGAAAAAGCCCTAAAATAGTGCCTCTGACTTTAGACGGACTAAAGTCTGAGTTTACCCTAACTAAAGTCCTAGTTTAGTGCCAGTAAAGTCCAGGTTTAGTTAGGGTAAAGTTTACGCCATTTTTCGAGCGTTTCAATATGTAAAATAAAATGATTTACACCTTCTAAAGAGTGACATCTTTTGCTATATTGAGATATTCATTATTGATTGCAATTTTGAGCGATGAAGTAAGGGATTGTAATGGAATAATAGTAGTAATAATAGTATAATACATTAATAACCAATAAGTTATATACTTTTATATACCTTATTTTCTTACAACTGCCAGCCCTTCAGAAAAAAACGAATTCAATAATCAATATTTGAATATAACTTTTTTCTCCCCTCAAATTTTGGAGGGCTGGAAATTAATGTGTATCTTTGCAGTCAATACCTCATTATTCCACCAATGAATGATAAGATAAGAATAAGATTGAAGATATGGTAGACTATACAAAAGTTGACCGCCAACTAATCTATAGGGACAGGTCAGGATTAACCGATTTTAAGGTAGATGATTTGAGTGAAGCCATCGAGCATCAGTTCTACAGGCGTCTCAGCAACGAGCGTTTTATGTTGTTGAGTGTTGATGCTGCAAAATACGCATTAGATATCTTCAATGATGCCTACTACATCTGCACGCTGTTCTACATGGTGGAACACCCCAAACTTTATCATGCCTGGTTCCGAGAGAAGATAGCAGCAAGACACAAAAAGAAATTCCTGACTACAGCAACAATGACGCTGGTATACCTCCTATTAGGAGAAGATCGTCAACAACCTTATACTGAAGAAAAAGAATTTGTGAAATTAGTAAGCCACTTCATTTTAGAAGATGGGGAAAATGTAGATGTATTTAACAGACTAACTAACTACGTTACAGGAGGCACTATAAGTATTTTTAAGAACCCTTATAATGCAGAACGTTTTGAGCGTCGGGATATTTTTGAAATTCTACATGCTGACGGATACGAGATACTTTGTGCCAAAAATATAGATTATGTAATAGAAGAGGTTAACAGACGCATGCCTACAGAAGAGGCCTCAAAAGAGTTGTTGGCACTAAGAAATAAACTCGAAGATTATTTTGAGGAATACGATATCTTGGAGTATAGTGACGAAGAATTTAATGCTTGGATGACAGCCCGCGATAAAATAGACACGGCCATAGGTTATGGTGAAGATGATGCTGAAGAAGATTCTGAAGATGATGCTGAAGATGATGCTGAAGATGATGCTGAAGATGATGTTGAATACGAAGAAGAGATAGACGATGATGAAAATAATGAAGACTGCGAAGTGGATGATAACGAAAATGATTTTAAAGTTGTATCCAATTCTGCTCATAATATATTTGATAATAGAATCAATGTAGATAGAGTGATTGGCAAAGTACGTGGATTATATTCAGACAAAGTAGTAGGTAAACGCCGTTGGTATGTGATATTTCGTGTCCTTTATTTTCTTCAATGGATTGGAAGATCGCAGAAAAATTTTATAGACTGGGTAGATGCTAATTTTCAGTGGGAAGGTAAGAAAGAATTTAGAGGCGTTCAATCTGCATTTATTCACTCCAACCCATGCGATTGGAAAAATGTTATTATTGAGGCTGATGATTTTGAAAAAAGCAACGAAAATATTGGACCTGATTATTATGATTTTGCAGTCTTAATTCGTGATGAATTCATTGACGTTGATGAAGATGGTACGATGCACGATAAGGAAGATTTTCTAATTTCTCCCAAGCAAGGAGGTGTTAAACACAAAAACAAGTGGATTTAAGTGGTACCAATTGGCGCCACTTTTTTTTGCAAAACTCTTACTTTCTTAAAAAGTTCAATTGATTTTCAATTGTATCAATTGTATTTTTCAGCTTGTACAAATTGTATCAATTGTATTTTGCCAATTGTATCAATTGTATCAGTTGTAAACACCTGTAAATCAGTCAATTAAAAATACATTTTATTCTTTGTAGTTTCAAAATAAAGCCGTAATTTTGCAGCATAAAACTCATAAAAATAGTTTTAGAATTATGGCAAAACAGAACAAAAACAAGTCCGCTAAAAACGGCACCAAGCGTGAAGGTTCAGTAGAGCTTGGACAGGAAGAGTTGATTAAAAAAGACAGGGAGACCCTTGACCGCATGGCTGATCAGTACATGGCAAGGAAGTTCCCGTTATTTGAATCAGGACGGAACGTCGTCGGTTTTTTGAAAGGAATGGTGAGCTCAGGTCTCACCGACAGTATTACCGACCTTCTGCGCGGTCATAGCCGCGAAATGCAAAACGAGATCGCCGACTCGATCCGCATCTATTGTCTCTGGCAGGAGATCGACTTGACGGGCGTGAAGCACGTTGACGATGTGCTCGATAGGATTTTTGAGTGGTTTGACAATGACATAAATTATTAAAAAGGTATGTGTGCAAAGAAAAAGGAATCACTAAAAGCCAAGTCGCTGCAGGGCGGCGACTCGGCTCAGTACGTCAGCCGTCCGCGCCGCAAGCCGGACTCTACGACGAAGGGCAAATTGAACGAGTGGAACAACGGCTACAAGGAATTCATCCCCCAAGGCCAGAAGGCGAGCAACCGGAACATGCTACGGCAGCTGGGAAACTCGTCGT
>JAEEGJ010002297.1_pt1 | contig 109666 bp, 94 predicted proteins | sample 8958761 | NCBI WGS metagenome assembly JAEEGJ01 (sample SAMN16246546, study PRJNA631951) | gut metagenome | biome: gut microbiome; feature: rumen; material: RS-attached | host: Bos | place: Iran: Karaj | collected 2018-10 | reverse complement strand
ACAAGGTATTCATCCTGACAACTATCGCGAAGTTGCTTTCAAGGACATGTCTAACGAAGAGGTGTTCATCACTCGCTCTACAGTCAACACTAAGGAGACTATCGAGATTGATGGCAAGACTTATCCACTGGTAAAACTTGAGATTACCAGCTCATCACACCCATTCTTCACCGGCAAGCAGAAGCTCGTCGATACCGCTGGTCGTGTTGATAAGTTCTTGAGCCGCTATGGCGATCGCAAGAAGAAATAACCTCTTCAACAAGGTTAGTTAGTACTAATGAACCGTGGCAGTCGATGCCGCGGTTTTTTATTGGACTTGTCGGACTAATTGGTTCTGCACGACAAGATTGAAAACTTTTTTCTTCTGATAACTGATAACTGAAAACTTTTTGCTAATTTTGGATAAATTAGGCTGCACCTCGGAAATAAAAATGAAATTCTTTTTGCTTTTCATTTTGTACTTCTCTCGGTTTGCACTAATTTTGCAGCATGGAAGAACGCAAAAAACTCATGGCAATCATCAACCCCTTCTCTGGCAACAGCAAGAAGGAGCATGTGCCACAACTTTTGGAAGACATTATTGATCACAATAAATTTGACCTGAAAATAGAGTTGGTGACTCGTGAGATGCGAGTGAGCGACCTTGCGGCAAAGGCTGTCGAGGATGGCTATTATGGAGTGATAGCCATTGGCGGCGACGGCACTGTGAACGGCGCAGCTTCGGCGCTGACCAACAGCGATGTAGCATTAGCAATAATCCCTTGTGGCTCAGGCAATGGCTTAGCCCGTCACTTGGAGATTCCCATGAATATGAAGAAGGCCATTGAGATTATCAACCACGACCATGTAGAGGTGTGCGACTACTGCACGCTCAACGACAAGACCTTCGTGTGCACAGGTGGCATGGGCTTTGACGCCGAGATTGCCGACCGCTACGCCAAGCGCACCAAACGAGGTTCTCTCAACTACATCAAGACAGCGTTCCAGGTCTATGCTCACTACAAACCCATCCATTGCTCGTTTGAGATTGACGGTGAAATCATTGATGAAGATGTGTTTGTAATCACTTGCGCCAATGCGTCGCAATATGGCAACAACGCCTACATCGCTCCACATGCCAGCCTTCAGGACGGATTGCTCGACATCACCGTAATCAAGCCGTTCAAGCGCATCGAGTGTGGCATCGTTGGTGGCAGCCTCTACACCAAGACGGTAGATAAAAACCGCCATGTAGATACCTACAAGGCACGCGAGATTAAGATTCACACCTCTGAGCCTCACGTCTATCACATCGACGGCGAGCCAATGGAGCAAATCACCGACATGACAGTGACTTGCCACCCTGGAGGCATCAAGTTTTTTGTGAAATAATTATGAAAATCACTCTGGCAGTAGTGGGCAAGATGGCTGGTGGCTATCTGAGCAAGGGCATCGAGGAATACACCTCGAGGCTTAAGCACTATGTGCCGTTTGAGATTCTGTATATAGCCGATGCCAAGAACACCAAAAATCTCACCGAGGCACAGCAGAAGGATGCCGAGGGCCGTAACATCCTCGCAGCCCTCGACAAGAGTGACCACGTAGTCTTGCTCGACGAGCACGGCAAGCAGTTCACCTCAGTTGAGTTCTCTCGTTATATCGAGAAGAAGATGACGACCGTGCAGCGCAGGCTCGTCTTTGTAGTTGGCGGACCCTATGGGTTCTCACCCGAAGTCTATTCCCGTGCCAGCGAGAAAATATCGCTCTCCACAATGACCTTCTCCCATGAGATGATACGCCTCATTTTCACAGAGCAGCTCTACCGCGCCATGACCATCCTCCGAGGCGAGCCTTACCACCACGAATAGAATTTTCTTAGCTTTTGTCAGTGATTACACTTATTAAGGAACAAAGTCTGCCTTGTCCCCTTACTAATGCATTGGTGATTTAATCCTAAAATATTGTTACTAATATATAATTAGTATTAAGTATTGTGTGGCAACGCGAATTATTTGATTAATTTTGCATTATAGAAAAGCGACTTGCTTTGATACTGAAAGGAAAAATACTAAACGGTTATATAAATGAGCCTATTAGCTCATCAAAATAGCATATTGCCCTTAAATCTCATATCTTTTTAAGACACATTCCAGCCTAGGCTGGAGCGTGCTGTTTTTATTGGAAAAAACCTATTTACTAACTAAAAATTTACAACTCATGAAAAAAGTTTTACTAATTCTTGTTTCGCTGCTCACAACCGCCATGGTGTGGGCTAAAGACCCTATTACTATCCACATGGGAGAGAACGAACAATTCGAAATCTCGGCAGGAGTTACCCAGTTATTATTCACTCCCGAGGAAACCGACTACTATGTCTTCACAGCCGCCAGCACTGTGGCACATGGTTTCTGCATCAACTTGTGGACCGACAGTCTTTACGAAATCTATTCAGAGCCTGCTCCATTACCTAACCTACACGGCTGCGATCTTGGTTATCCAAAAAAACTTATTGCTGGACAGACCTACTTGCTGGGAATCTTTCCACTACAAACTGATGTGACTGCACAGACACTAGTGTTTGTGCGCAAAGGTTACCTTGTCAGCACCGATAGCGAGAGCGAGGGACTCACTCACCTGCTGGAACCTCTGCCTGTTGCAGCCTACGAAGGCCAGAAAGTGCAACTCAATGCTATGCCAGGTACTGTAATCGACAACCTGACCGCGACTGCCAACGGCGCGCCCATTGATATCGAAATAGGTTCTAGCTCATCTGACGGCGGTTCAACATTCACGTTCACTATGCCTGCTGCCCATGTCACACTCAGCGGTTCGGGACATCTGGCTACTAACGAAGTCAACTATGTAGATGGCGACGGCACAGTTCACACCGCTAATGCTCTCCCCCTCACAGGCAATGAAACCACACTTGGCAAAAAAGGAGAGGAGAGATGGTATGTTGCCGATGGTACACTCAATTACAATCAAACCCTTATCCTCAAAGGCGATGTCCACATCATCCTCGCCAATGGCGCAGTGATGAACATCGGCACCCAGGCACAACCCATCAGTGGCCTTGGTATAGATGGCAGTTACACTCAATCTTCTCTCACCATCTATGGGCAGACGTTTGACGACGACATCGCCGGACACCTGAACATAAACACCGACGATGACTGCATCTATAATGAAGGCGATTATGCCCAGCACAGTGGCAACGTCACCATGAACTCCAGCAATGGCGCCGGTGCCGTACCTTATTACAATTTCACTTTCACTGGTGGAACTCTCTATATTGCCGTAGATAAAAATGCAATATATAATGGTGAGAATGTCGACATCCTCGGTGGCAAACTCACGGCCGTCAGCACTGGATATTATTACGGCATCTACACCTTAAATGGCGATGTCACCCTCGGTTGGAAAAATGCCGATGATGAAATCACCATCAGCAACTTGACGTATGGAAGCGGCTACTGCACTATGAAGATTGTTGATGGGCAGGCATTTACCGATGGCGAGAACATCTACGACAGCACTACCCCATCCAATGTCCTTTGGGCATTGACCAACGTCACCCTGCACCCCGTTGTTCCCACCTTCGCCATCAATTTGCCTGAGTCGTTTGAAAACGGCATGGTCACTTGCGACAAGGCAACTGCCGCCCAAGGTGAGACAGTGACACTGACCGTGACCCCCAATAACGGCTATGAGCTTGAAACGCTCACCGTTACAACCATTCTTGATGCACCCGTTGGTGCGCCACTTCGCGCCAATGTTGACCTCACCGAGGGCGAAAACGGCACCTACACCTTTGCAATGCCCGCCGCTCCAGTAGCAGTGAGCGCCACCTTCAAGAAGAGCAATCCCACAGGAGTTGACAATCTCAACATCGACAAACCAAAGAACGCCCAGCGCTACAACCTCATGGGCCAGCCAGTGGGCAACAACTACAAGGGCATCGTGATCCAGAACGGCAAGAAAATCATTGTCAAGTAATTCAGCTGAATTGCAGTTGATATAAATCAAGTGCCGTGATTGCCGACCCCAATCACGGCACTTTTTTGTTTTTTGCCCCCTTCTGTTTGTCTATCAAGAAAACTCCAAGTAATTTTAGCGACCACAGGGAGCACTAATTTCCACTCCGCCAGGAGTGGCAAAACAATCCCGCCAAAACTACCAATCTTAGCCCGAAGGGCAACAATCTTTAGCGCGCAGCGCGTCCCAACTCAAAAACTGATAATTCAATGATAATTCACGGACAATTCACGGTAATTTGTGTAAAAAACCGTAGTAACCGCCATCTAATGCAAAAATATTAATTGTTTTTAATTGTTTGACAAATAACTGAAAACTATTTACTATCTTTGTAACCACAAAAAACACACATTAATAATATTATGAACAAGAAATCTTTACTATCAATCTTTGTGCTCCTGTGCGTCATTGCACTCACTGCATGCACTGGCAATGATGCCAAGAAGTTGCTCCTGGGCGACACCGACAAGTACCACAACACTCCCAAGCAGGCTGTAGAGGAACTGTTCAACACCTTGCCTAGCCAGGGCAACATCCTTCGCCTGAAAGAGGCTGTTAAGTTTAAAGAGAACGACAAACTCAGCGACTACCAGAAGGACGAGTTCTTCAATCAGCTAAAAAAGAAAAACTTCAAGGTAAAAGCCAAAAAAGAACGCACTCATGGCGACTATAAAAACGTCACTTGCGACATCACTCTGCCCGATGGCTCAACCGTTGAGAAAAAATTCCGACTCATCAAGGAAGACGACATCTGGAAAACCGAGATCGGCTTCAGCGAGATTCGCGACGCAATTTTCAAGTGATCACAATTCACTTGTGTATAACTCCTCCTCTAAGATAGAGGAGGTGCCCGTAGGGCTAAGTTGACCAATCAAGTAAATTGGTCACATAATCATAGATAGTGTTGACAAATTGTCAGCACTATTTTGTTAAATACCTGAAATTCTGTCAGTTAGATGCCATAATTTCACAATGGCATATCCTTTGCATATTAAAAGGCAGAAAGGAGAAAAACGATATGAATTTAAACAATTTTACCATCAAATCACAAGAGACGCTGCAACAGGCTATTACAATAGCACGCAGCAACGGCAACCAGGCTCTCGAGCCCGTGCACATCCTCAAGGCATTGATGAGCGAGGGCGAGAGTGTGGTGAAGTTCATCTTGCAGAAGCTCGACATTGCGCCGTCGATGATTGAGCGACCATTGGAAAACGAACTTGCACGCCTGCCCAAGGTAAACGGCGGCGACCCCTACCTGAGCAACAATAGTGGCAAAGTTCTTGACAAAGCTAGCGAGATAGCTCAGAAAAACGGCGACCAATATGTCACCATCGAAGCTATCTTTATGGCTCTGCACGAGGTATCTTCACCAGCATCAACTATTCTGAAAGACGCTGGAGTGACCAAAAAGGAGCTGCAAGCCACCATCGATGAACTGCGCAAGGGCAAGAAAGCCACTAGCCAAGAGTCGGAGGAGCAGTACAACGCTTTGAGCAAATATGCCGTGAACCTCAACGAGCGTGCCCGTCAGGGCAAGTTAGATCCCGTCATAGGCCGTGACGACGAGATTCGCCGTGTGCTGCAAATCTTGAGCCGACGCACCAAGAACAACCCTATCCTCATTGGTGAGCCGGGAACCGGCAAGACCGCCATCGTCGAGGGTTTGGCGCAACGTATCGTGCGCGGCGACGTGCCCGAGAACCTGAAGCAGAAACAGGTTTTCTCGCTTGACATGGGCGCACTGATTGCCGGCGCTAAGTATCAAGGAGAGTTTGAGGAAAGACTGAAAGCAGTAATCAACGAAATTACTCAGGCTCAAGGTGAGATTATCCTCTTTATTGATGAGATTCACACTCTAGTGGGTGCTGGCAAGAGCAGTGGTGCCATGGATGCCGCCAATATCCTCAAGCCTGCCCTTGCACGTGGCGACCTGCGCAGCATCGGTGCCACTACCCTCGATGAGTACCAAAAGTACTTTGAGAAGGATAAGGCGCTGGAGCGTCGTTTCCAAATCGTCATGGTTGACGAGCCCGACGAGGAGAGCGCCATCGCCATCCTGCGTGGCCTGAAGGAGCGCTACGAGAACCACCACAAGGTGCGTATCAAGGACGACGCCATCATCGCCGCCGTGCAGCTGAGCCAGCGTTACATCAGCGACCGTTTCCTGCCCGACAAGGCCATTGACCTTGTCGACGAGGCTGCTGCCAAGCTGCGTATCGAGATGGACAGCGTTCCCGAAGAACTTGATGAGGTGACCCGTAAAATCTCGCAGCTCGAGATTGAGCGCGCTGCCATCAAGCGCGACGGCGACGAGCAACGCATACGCCAGCTCGACGAGCAACTCGCCAACCTGCGCGACCGTGAGCACGATTACAAGGCCAAGTGGCAAAGCGAGAAGGAGCTTATAAATAAGATTCAGCAGAACAAAATCGACATTGAGCAGCTCAACTTCGACGCCGAGCGTGCTGAGCGCAACGGCGACTATGCCCGAGTGGCCGAAATTCGCTACTCGCTAATCAAGCAGAAGCAAGACGAGAACGTAGCACTTCAAGAGAAACTGCGCTCGATGCAAGGCGACACAGCGTTAATCAAGGAGGAAGTTGATAGCGACGACATCGCCGAGGTGGTTTCGCGCTGGACTGGTATCCCCGTGACCAAGATGTTGCAGAGCGAAGGCGAGAAGCTGCTTCACCTCGAGGACGAGCTGCACAAGCGCGTCATCGGTCAGGATGAAGCCATAACCGCAATTAGCGACGCTGTGCGCCGCAGCCGCGCTGGTCTTAACGATCCGCGCCGACCAATTGGTTCGTTCATCTTCCTTGGCACCACTGGTGTGGGCAAGACTGAGCTTGCAAAGGCACTCGCCGACTACCTCTTCAACGACGAGAACATGATGACACGTATCGACATGAGCGAGTATCAGGAGAAGTTCTCGGTAACCAGGCTCATCGGTTCGCCTCCAGGCTATGTGGGCTACGACGAGGGTGGACAGCTCACCGAGGCTGTGCGACGCAAGCCCTACAGCGTTGTCCTCTTCGACGAGATTGAGAAAGCTCACCCCGATGTGTTCAACGTGCTGCTGCAAGTGCTCGACGACGGACGATTGACCGACAACAAGGGACGCACAGTCAACTTCAAGAACACTATCATCATCATGACGAGCAACTTGGGTTCGAGCCTCATCCGCGAGCGCTTTGAGAACCTCAACGCCGAGAACCGCAACAGCGTTATAGAAAAGACCCGTAACGATGTGCTCACGATGCTCAAGCAGACCATCCGTCCGGAGTTCCTGAACCGTATCGACGAGACTATCATGTTCACACCTCTCGATGAGAAGCAGATTGCTCAAATCGTTGAACTGCAACTCAAGAGCGTTAAGAAGATGCTGCACACAAGCGGCATAGAGATGGAATACACCCCCGCTGCCGTTGACCTGCTCGCACAGGCTGGCTACGACCCAGAGTTTGGCGCACGACCCGTTAAGCGTGCCATCCAAAACCTCGTCCTCAACCAGCTCTCACGCGACATCATCGCCCACAACGTCGACCGCGACCGCACTATCACCGTTGACGCTCAAGACGGCAACATCGTCTTCCGCAACTGATCACATAACTCTATTAACACTAAATCGCCCGAGCATAACTGCTCGGGCGATTTAGTTTATTGCGATAAAAACAAACTCTTATTTCACAATCTTCACAGCCTTGCGACTGCCATCTTGGTAGGTTACCACCATAATGTTGACACCCTTGAATGGAGTGTCGCTCATCATGCCAGTGGTGCTTACATACTTAACCGAAACCGCTTTCTCACCAGCCGTCAAATCGGTGATGGCAGTTGCAGCATCCCACTCAAGAACAACGTCTCCAACCTCATCCTCGCTTAAGGTCTGTGTCAGATAACCATACTTCTCAAATTCCACATCATAGTTTACTCCACCTGGTACTTCAAGTCGGTATGAACCATCGGCAGCTGTCGTGGTGGTATAACCTATTGCCTCGTCACGCAGCATAATGCCATCTACCGATGCGACGAGTGGCAAGGCTGTAACCTGGACATTGGCAATAGGACGGTCAAGCACGTCATAAACTATACCAGTGAACACCTCAGGATCAAACTCTCCTGTCACAATCAAGCTTGTCAAGTCACCATTCACAGTAAAAGTGAATGTTCCGGCGTCATCAAAGAACAGGTTGTTGTATCCACCGGTAGTTCCCATGCCAATTGCATTGCCCAGCGCTGCTAAAGTCACCCAATAGTCGCCATCGGCCTGAGCGCCATACCATTCCTGGCTGCCGTTATCATAGGTCGCTACTACTTTAAATTCGAAGCCCGGATCAATTTCTTGGTTGTTAAGCACCCATGCGCCATCCACATTTTGCATCACATAAGTAATAACTTCGGTCCAATTCTCGTCGTAAGAGCCACGCAATTCTACGCCTGTGAGTGCAGGAGGAGCGGGGAAGCCTGTCACGGTAAGAACACCGTCCTCGATTGTGAGGGTATATTCGCTCTCATCGGTAAGTACCAAGTTGTCACCCTCGGCCAATGTCACGCTAGGATTCTCGGCAGTGAGGGTCACGCCGCCACCAAGCCAATTGCCGTTCTCATCCTTAATTTTGAACTCGCCACTGAAAGTTTGGGTCAGAGTGAACACGCCGTCGTTCTCAACAAAAGGAATCTTAGTATCATCATTCCAGTCATTAACAGCGCCTATCAAGTAGTAAGCCTTGTCGGGAATTACCTCCTCATTAACGGTGATATTGAGTGAGCAGCTGCTTTCGGTAACATTACTGATGGTCAAAGTAACATTTCCACCAACAGGGAAATTCATGTTGCCTGTGTTGCCTGCTGAAAGAGCATTGTCGCCAATGGCGAGACTGCCGTTATACAAGCAACCTCCGTTAAACACACCCCAACCAGAATCAAATTCATCGTTGATGCCCACGCCTGAGAGTTTGAATTGGCCTGCTGTTGCACCCTCATACACGAGCGTGTAGGTGCCATCGCCATTGTTGGTAAATGTTTGAGCAGCTGTTGGGGGCATGTTCCAACCACCAAAGGCAGCGCCAGTAACAGCAAACTTGCGCTGCGCAGGGTCAAACTGAGCCTGCTGGGCAATAGCAATCTTAGCCTGGTCGGTACTGTAGTTATACTGAATAAGGTAAGTGCCCGATGTAGCCACTCGCCACGAGCCTCCGCTTGTAGTGTTCTCCCAGTCGCCCGAAGGTGCCGAGTTGTTGCCTGCTTCAGGACCACGCTGGTTGCTCCAGCCTTCATTGTCCTTGAAGAAAGCAAAATATTTGCCGGCAGTCAAGTCGGCTGTGTAATAATAGATGTTGTTGTCATCGGTCGACATCACCACATTGCCACTGGTGTTCCATCCGTTGAAAGCATCGCCCACCAAGTACATGGCCGCCTGAGCCTTCAATCCAACCATCGCAAACAATGCTACAAGAATTAATGTGAAGTTCTTTTTCATGAATAATTTGGTTTTTGGTTAATAAATAATTATAAAAAATTCGTAATATTATGTTTTTCATGCAAATATATACCTAATATTCTATATATCCACAATCTATTATGAAAAAATATACAAACCAACATATAAGTTCTACCAATATTAATAATAAACAGTAAGCGCTCGAGCATGAACCCGAGCGCTTAGTGATACTAAATCTTACTTGCGACTATTTCTACACATTACCGAGCAGCACGTCATAGACACTAGTGATATCGGAACTGGTAATTGAGCCATCGCTATTGACATCGCCGTTAACGAGGTGGCTTGAATCGCTGTTGAGTAAGTAGTCATAAAGAGCAGTAATATCAGCACTAGTTACTACTCCGTCGCCATTTACATCACCATAAACTGCCGATGGGAAGGTAACAGTGAGAACACCATCAACGATGGTAAGAGTGTACTCTTTCTCCTCGGCGAGAACCAAGTTGCCGCCGTCAACCAAGGTAACGCTGGGGTTCTCCTCAGTGAGGGTAACACCACCACCCAACCAGTTGCCGTTTTCGTCTTTCACCTTGAACTCGCCACCGAAGGTTTGTGTCAGAGTGAACACGCCGTTGTTCTCCTCAAATGGAACCATTGTCTCCTCGCTCCACTCGTTGAAAGCGCCAATCAGGTAGTAAGCCTTGTCGGGGATAATCTCCTCGGTCAAAGTGATGTTGAGAGTGCAACTTGTCTCGGTCACGTTGCTGATTGTAAGAGTCACGTTACCGCTAACGGGGAGATGCATGTTGGCAGTGCCATAAGAAGTAGAGAGGGCGTTGTCGCCAGTAGCAAGATTGCTTGCGCCCATGACACCCGAGTCAAACACTGTCCAGCTACTGAAGTCGGAGTTAACATCAATGCTTGAGAGCTTGAAATCGGCAGCTGTAGCACCTTCAAACTCCAAAGTGTAGGTGCCGTCACCATTGTTAGCAAAAATTTGATTGCCGGCAGGTGGCATGTTCCAACCGCCAAAAGCAGCGCCAGTCACAGCAAAGCGACGCTGAGCAGGATTGAAAACTGGTTCATCGGTGAGGACAATCTTTGCCTGATCGGTATTGTAATTGTACTGAATGACATAACCACCCGAGGCGGTCAATGTCCAAGCGCCCATCGCTTGGGTATCTTCCCAGTCGCCAGTAGGAGCAGAACCGTCGCCAGCGGCAGGACCGCGTTGTGAGCCCCAATCCTCGGTGTCACGGAAGAATGCGAACGACGAGCCTGCAACCAAATTGCCCGACCAAGAGTACATACCATCACCTTCATCGGTCATCTCAACGTTGCCTGTGGTAGTCCAGCCATTAAAGCCATCCCCCACGAGATACATTGCAGCTTGAGCCTTCAGCCCAATCATTGCGAGCAATGCAACAATAGATAGAGTAATTGTTTTCTTCATAAGTCAATTGTAATTTATTTGTTAACAAATATATTTCCTGTGCAAAAATAGAGATTATTTTTATAATTCACTAATTTTCAATAAGGACACACACAAAAAGTGACCTGCAATGGTTTGCAATGCAGATCACTTTAGTTCTTTATAATCAGCTAAACTTGATTAGAAGCGGTAGCCAATGGCAATTTGAGCGTTGCCGTTCTTGCCTGTATCCCAGCTCTTGTCGAAGACCTCGGTAAGGCCCAAAGTGTAACGACCCTGAACAAACACGTCCTTAGCGATGTTGTAGGTAAAGCCAAGCCCAACACCAACGTCTATTGTCTTTGTATCATCCTTTTGGTCTTCGGTTTCCTTAATATTCAAGTGTTTATCCTTAGATTCTACCGTGTACTTACTATAAACGTTGATACCCAACTGAGGACCTAAATCAATGCTCAATGCTGGAGTCACATAGTATTTAAACATCACAGGAATGTTGATGTAATTAACGTTTTCTGTAAATTTGGCATCAAAATAACCATCTCCATCATTGTAATCTTTTACTTCATACTTGCCACCTTGAGCAGCAAATACAACCTCGGGAGCAATCGAGAACCTGCTAGTGAAACGATACTCCATAAACAAACCAGCTTGATAGTTCAGCTGACCTCCATGATAGGCATTTTTCCCCCAGAAGTGTGTGTAGTCCACACCAATCTTAGGACCAAATGTGAATTGCTTTTGCGCCATTGCTGCACCAGCAGCCAACAGCATGCACATAAGTGCGATAGTAATCTTCTTCATAATTTATTATATTTAAAAGTTGTTTCTTTAAGTCTTGATGTTTATTGATCAAAAGCGATAGCCTATGGCGATTTGAGCGTTGCCGTTCTTGTTATAACCCCAATCAAATACCGATGAGAATCCAAGGGTGTAACGTCCTTGTACAAAAACGTCGTTAGTGATGTTGTAAGTCATACCCAGACCTACGCCAATGTCGAAAGCTTTGGTCTCCTCGTCATAGTCAAAAGTCCCATTGTCTTTGCCGCCTGGCTCATTGTGAGTGCACTTGCTATAAATATTGATACCTATCTGTGGTCCCAAGTCGATGCTAAACGATGGAGTCACATAATACTTGAATATTGCGGGAATATTGATATAATTGACTTTATAACTGCAAGTTCCCTCTTTTTCTCCAATTACGGCGTTATTTTCATCATAGACCTCATAATTGTAATTGAATTTGTCGCCCTGAGCCGCGAAAACAACTTCAGGAGCTATGGCAAACTTATCGGAGAAGCGGTATTCAAAGAATGCTCCAGCTTGATAATTGAACACGCCTTTGAACTCCCAAAATGATTTTGTTTCTTTTCCCCAGAAGTGAGTGAAGTCAACACCAACTTTAGGTCCAAACGTGAATCTCTTCTGCGCCATGGCAGCACCAGCAGCCAATAGCATACACATAAGTGCGATTGTAATCTTCTTCATAACTTAATGTATAATTATTTAAGAATTTCTTTCGACTTTTGATTAGAAACGATAGCCAATAGCAATTTGAGCGTTGCCGTTCTTGCCTTTTTGATATTCATACACCTTGGTCAAACCCATGGTGTAGCGAGCCTGAACGAACACATCGTTTGTGATGTTGTAGGTAGCACCAAGGCCTACGCCAAAATCAATGTCTTTAGTGTCTTTCTTGAAATCAAGAATAGCACCACTATTAGTCATCTTGCTATATACGTTGAATCCTACCTGTGGGCCCAGATCAATACTAAAAGCTGGAGCAACATAAAACTTCAACATCACTGGAACATTGATGTAATTGATGTAGCGGGTGGTTTTGTCATGAGTACCACCTTGAGCAGCAAAGACTACATCAGGAGCGACAGAAAACCTATCGGTAAAACGATACTCCATGAACAAACCTACCTGATAACCTAACTTCACTCCATGAGAAGCTCCTTCACCCCAAAGATGTGTGATATCAAAACCAACCTTGGGACCAAAGGTAAATCTCTTCTGTGCCATGGCAGCTCCAGCAGTCAACAGCAAGCACACGAGTGCGATAATAATCTTCTTCATAACTTTCGTATGATTATATTAAGAATTTCTTTCGACTCTTGATTAGAAGCGGTAGCCAATGGCAATTTGAGCGTTGCCGTTCTTGGCTTTATCCCAGCCATCTTCGAAAACATCAGTAACTCCCATAGTATATCGTCCCTGAACAAACACGTCCTTCGCGATGTTGTAGGTCAAGCCAAGACCAACACCAACGTCTATAGTCTTTGTGCGGTCCTTTTGATCATAGGTCTTCTTATAATCCAGAGCTTTATCTCTCGACTCAAAAGTGTACTTACTATAAACATTTATACCCAGTTGTGGACCTAAATCAATGCTCAATGATGGAGCAACATAGAATTTAAACATTACTGGAATGTTGATGTAATTAATATTATCAGTAAGATTAACATCAATAGGTCCAAGCATAGGATTATGAATGTCTTGGAAATCATTATAGTCATACTTGCCACCTTGTGCGGCAAAAACAACCTCGGGAGCAATCGAGAACCTGTTAGTGAAACGATACTCCATGAACACACCAGCTTGGTAGTTCAGCTGGCCTCCATGAGCGGCATCTTTTCCCCAGAAGTGAGTGTAGTCAACACCAATCTTGGGACCAAAGGTAAATCTCTTTTGAGCCATGGCTGCGCCAGCAGTCAATAGCATGCACATAAGTGCGATTGTAATCTTCTTCATAATAATACTCGTTAAAAGTTGAACATAATTTGATTCTAATTGCAAAAATAATAATACATTCTTAATTATCAAAAAAGAAATAGCAAAAAAAGTGACCCACGCACCATTTTGCGCAGGTCACTTGAGTTCTTTTAAATCCTTGCGGAAAGCGCTTGATTAGAAGCGGTAGCCGATAGCAATTTGGGCGTTGCCGTTCTTGGCTTCCTTATAATCGCCACTCTTAAACACATTGGTCATACCCATTGTGTAACGGCCTTGAACAAACACGTCCTTAGCTATGTTGTAGGTCAAACCAAGACCTACACCAAAATCCACGCTCTTTGTTGCCTCTTTCTGGGGTATAACAGTTTTTTGTTTATGGGTGCCATCATCAAGCTCATCGGTACATTTGCTATAAATATTAAAGCCAATTTGTGGACCAAAGTCAATACTGAGCGAGGGAGTAACATAATACTTAAGCATCACAGGCACATTGATGTAATTAATATGCTCGGTATAATTGTGCTTATTACCAAACATTTCAAAGTCAAACTTTCCGCCTTGTGCGGCAAACACAACCTCAGGGGCGATAGCAAAGTGGTTGGCTACAACATACTCAAAGAACACGCCACCCTGATAGTTTAACTGACCGCCATGTTTACAATTTTTTCCCCAGAAGTGGGTGTAGTCCACACCAATCTTGGGACCAAAGGTGAAAGTCTTCTCGGGTTGAGCCATGGCTGCGGCAGCAGTCAATAGCATGCACACGAGTGCGATAGTAATCTTCTTCATAACTTACTCGTATTAAAAAGTTAAACATAATTTGATTCTAATCGCAAATATAGAATAAATTTCTTAATTATCAAAGAAATAACTAAAAAAGTGACCCACGCACCATTTTGCGCAGGTCACTTGAGTTCTTTTAAATCCTTGCGGAAAGCGCTTGATTAGAAGCGGTAGCCAATAGCGATTTGAGCATTGCCGTTCTTGCCGCTGTGGTCATAATCAAATACATCTGTCAAGCCCATGGTATAACGACCCTGAACAAATACATCGTTGGTGATATTGTAGGTCAGACCAAGACCAAGACCGAAGTCAACACTCTTAGTAACATCCTTCATGTCTTCAGTATGCTTACCTCCTTCATCTGCAACCTTTGCTTCCCACGTGTTCTTACTGTAAACATTAAAACCAACCTGTGGGCCAAAGTCGATGCTTAATGCTGGAACAACATAAAATTTCAACATTACAGGAACATTGATGTAGTTAACATTGTCGGTCTCTTTCACTTCAAAAGGAACTCCTAATAAGTTACGTTTAGTGTCATACTTACCACCTTGTGCAGCAAATACAACCTCGGGAGCAATAGAGAACTTGTTAGTAAAACGATACTCCATGAACAAGCCAGCCTGATAGTTGAGCTGACCTCCATGATTTACGTCCTCGCCCCAGTAGTGAGTGTAGTCTACACCAATCTTAGGACCAAAAGTGAATTGTTTCTGAGCCATGGCTGCGCCAGTGGCAAGAATTGTGCACATGAGTGCAATAGCAATTTTCTTCATAATCAAAAAAAATTAATTAAACATTTATATAAACTCGTTTTTTATCTGTTGCGAGTGGTGATGCCACAAGGGTAACACCGCAAAATTTGACACAAAAGTAGTATTTTAGTTTAAAGTGCAAATAAAAATACCACCAAAAAATGATATTTTTGGGAGATATGGAACACTTTATTGTCAAAATAGAACTATTCAAACGACATCACATAAGTGCTTTCCAAAAAAAACTAAAAAAATTTTGTCAACCTAAAAATAACTCGTAACTTAGCAAATGAAATAATAAATGTAAAAACAACGTCATTTTCATACAACAAATAAATAATTTAATAACCATTTAACACAAGTAAAGCCAATGAAAAGAAAATTAATCATTGCAGCAGCAGTGGTAATGTCATGCGCGGGCCTGATGGCCCAACCCACAGCATGGAGCGAGCCACAGCTGCTAATCAAGGCTGAACAGAGCCTAATGGCGCCTGTGTGGTCCCCCGACGGCTCCAAGATTGCCGCTACCGGCGACAACTTCATCGGGATATGGGTTGCCAATGCCGATGGTTCCGAGCTCAAGCAAATTTCAGAGGCACCTGGTGCTGGCTACCAAATGCGCTGGGACAACCTTCAAGAAATCGTGTGCACACCTTACAGCATCGAGAACCAAAAGCGCATGACGCGCATTGAGCGTGTCGACGCCACTACGGGCAAGATTCAACAAGTAGCCCTTGGCAGCCGCAATATTAAGCGCTCGTCGGTCGTTGGAGCAACCAATGCCTACCAAATCATGATTGACGAACCCAACGAAGCTACCAGCAAAATAGCCGGCCTTAGTGACTATGCAGGCAAGTGGGTTATCAACCCAGCCCTCTCGCCCGACGGCACCAAGATAGCCTTCCAAATTGTGACTAAAGGGCTATTTGTGTGCAATGCCGATGGAACTGGACTGAAGAGCCTGGGAAAAGGTTCTCACGCTGCATGGCTCCCCGACAGTCGCAACCTGATGATGACACGCATTGCCGACGATGGTCACCGTTTCACTAGCAGCGACATCTACTGCGTGAACGTTGAAAGTGGACAGAACTTCAACATCACCATCAACAGTGAGACCCTACCTGTCACTATAGCAGTGTCGCCCGACGGCAGCAAGCTTGCCTTCGACAACGACACCGATGGCGCAATCTACATTATTAACCTTAATTATTAATAGCAGCTATGAAGAACTTTATCAAACTAGCGATTGTAGCTGTTATTGGCTACTTTGCAACATCTCCAGTTGCCAATGCCCAAGATCAAGAAAAGGCCGAATGGGGCGACTTCAAGCTCTGGATTGACCCAGGACACAGCAAGAAGGAGAATCAGGGCATGTATGGCTACACCGAGGCCCAGAAGGTGCTTCGCGTGGGACTCGCCACTCGTGAATACCTGAAAGAGTTTACAACGGCCACCGACGCTACCATTCAAATGACACGCGATGATGACCAGGACGACGTTAGCCTCGAAGAACGCTCCGACATGGCAAATGCTTGGGGAGCCGACTTCTTCTACTCCATCCACAGCGATGCCGGTGGCAATACCAACAGCACACTGATGCTTTTTGGAGGATGGCGCAAGAACGGCGTGGAGATTGAGAAAACGCCTCATGGCGGCAAGGCCTATGGTGACATTCTCACTCCCAACCTCACCAGTGTGATGTATGAGACCACCACCCGCGGCAACTGGTATGACCGCTGCTGGTATGACCCCGCTCCCACCACCCACACCAATCAGTATCCCTACCTCTCGGTGAACCGCCGCACCAACATGGCGTCGCTGCTTAGCGAGGGCGGTTTCCACACATTGCCCATGCAACAGGCCCTCAACATCAACGAGAGCTACAAGCGCCTTGAGGCTTTTGGCACATTCCGCTCAATCCTGGAATATCGAGGCATCGACCGACCCGAGAAGGTTATGCTCGCAGGCGTGGTTAAGAACAGTGAGAACGGACAACCCATCGACAACGTATCGGTAACCTGCAATGGCCAGACAATCGTCACCGACAGCTATGAGTCTCTGTTCCACAACTATGTTAACAACAAAGACCTTGTTCACAACGGGTTCTTCCTCTTTGAAGGGCTGACTCCCGGCGAGACCTACGAGATCACCTACACTTGCCCTGGCTACACCAGCGCCACCAAGACTGTGACCATGAGTTACGACACTCAGGGACTATCAGGCGACAACGTTACTTGGGGCAATATCGAGCTCACATCCAACGCTCCTGCTGTTGTGTCATCTAACAGCATCACAAACCCCGATGCGGTGAAAATCATCAACGACATGGTTCTCACCTTCTCGCGCAACATGAACCGCGAGAGCGTGGAGCAGGCTTTCTCAATCAACCATAATGGCAATGTCACACTCTCATGGGACAACGACTACACTTTGAGAGTGGTGCTCAACAAGCTCCTTGACGACATGAGCTACACTGTGACCATCGACGGCAGCATAGCCCGCAACTCACAGACCAACCAGTTGCTCGACGGTGATGCCGACGGTGTGGAAGGCGGCAACTACGTGTTCAACTTCATGACCGTTCCTGCCGACCTTGAGGCACCATATATCGCAAGCACCACACCCTACGAGGGCGAGACTATGCTCTACACCCTGCGTCCCGCCATTCGCGTGGAGTTCAACGAGGAACTTGCCTGGAATGACGACAACGCTACCGAGATGATTGTGCTCGAGTGTGCCGACGGCGAGACAGTGGAAGGACGCCTCTCCCATATGGTTGTGCGCGACGCTTCGGTAGTTCACTTCTACCCTCTTGCCGACCTCAAGCTCGACAAGACTTACCGCTTCAAGATTCAAGGCACATTCACCGACCTCTCGGGCAACACAAGCAACATCACAAAGTATGTTCGCTTCATGACCGAATATCGTCCAGTGCTCGACTACACCATGATTGAAGACGGCTCAGTATTGAATCACTGGTGGAGCCCCGATGGCTCAGGCTCAACTACCCACACCACATCTAAAGATGGCGTAGCCGATCCCAACTCTAACTACATCGCTCTCACAAACACTGTGCCACGCACCGACCTCACTAAGTCCTACCAGTTGCACTACGAGTTCAACCAAGACTGCGACGGACCATGGCAGATTCGCGAGTACCGCAGCTACAGCCAGAACAACTATTTCACCGACGGTTATAACGCTGTGCTACAATGCGAGGTGTTTGCCGACGGTTCCAACAACCAAGTGTGCCACATGGTGCGTTTGAATGGCTCAGGAGCTTCTGGTCTCATCCAGAATGAGCATGTTGTGCTCGACTTCCGCGGCTGGAAGACTATGGCGTTTGACATCTACAACGAGCCATTCGTACACTTCACTGGCGAGGGCGAGACTGTGGGCTCAGCCCAGAAGTGGTGCTACGACTCGTTCTACCTGCGTCACTACAACACCGACGAGGAGTATGACGACGACGGCGAACTCCTGCCCGTTCAGGCTTGGGACGGCGACATCTTGTTTGGCAACATCAAGTATGTTCACTACGACCGCAGTGCCGTGCAAACAGCATCGGTCAACGATATGCCTGGCTCACCAGCAATTGCCGGCGATGTTAACGGTGACGGCAATGTGACAGCTGCCGACATCACCGCGCTCTATAACTACCTCCTTAACAGCGATACCAGTGCTATTACCAACGGTGACCAAAACAACGATGGAAACATCACTTCAAGCGATATCACTTTTGTCTACAACATCCTGTTAGGAAGTAAATAACTCACTTCTCCTCTCTCTTCTTTTTTACCAGCCTTGCGCATGATGTGCAGGGCTGGTTGTTTACTATTTGCAATCATTCACTCAAGTTGGAAATAGGGTAAAATGAAATTGTTAATAATTTCCTTTCCCAATATTTTCATTAAACAAAATGATTCACTAACTTTGCAAAACTTTAGAGAATAAGAATTCAATAACACTTTAATCACACATAAAACAAAAAATGGAAGTAAAAGGTAAGATTATACAGAAGTTTGACCTCCAGAGTGGCACTTCTAAAGCAGGTAATCCATGGAAGAAACAAAACTATTTACTCGAGACTCTTGACAGTTTCCCACGCAAGATTTATTTCGACTTCTTCGGTGATAGGGCCGACCAGTATCCACTCGAAGTAGGCGACATGATAAACCTCAGTTTCGACATTGAGTGTCGAGAGTATCAAGGACGCTACTACACCGACATACGTGGATGGAAAGCCGAGAAAATCGACGCTAACGCTCCTGTAACCACTCCACCACCTGCCAATGATGCTCCAGCTCCTGTAGCTCCAGCTCCTGACATGAACTTTGAGCAAACTCAAGAAGATGACCTGCCATTCTAACAATATTGCGTCATCAACACCTATCATAATCGCCAGTAGACAATTGCGTCGCTGGCGTTTCTTTTTAAGCCACATTTTCCTCCATTTTTTTTTGCTGAGTATAATAATTGTTTTATCTTTGTAGTTTAATAGTTATAAACTTTTTAAAATGACTGAAAACAACGAAATCATTAAACGAATTATCGAAGGAATTCAAGAAAAAAAAGGACGCGACATCGTCCACATCGACCTCTCAAAGCTTGAATATGCAACAACCACAGGTTTTGTAATTGGCACGGGTAACACCAAGATTCAAGTAGAAGCTATCGCCGACAGCGTTAGAGAATATGTGCAAGAAAAAACCGGCCAAAAACCTTACAATTATGACGGATACCAGAACTCTCAATGGATTGTGATTGACTATGGCACGGTTTTTGCTCATATCTTTCTTCCTGACGAGAGAGAACGATACAATCTCGAGGAACTTTGGGCCGATGCCGATATCAATCGGATCCCAAACCTTGACTGAATTAATTAATAACGCGCATTCAGAATTAATGCGTCATAACAAAGCACACAATTAATGAGTAATAACTTTTTTGGCAATAACAACAGCAACAAGTCCGGCAAATCCAGCGGGAACAAGCCCAAATTTAACATCATGTGGATGTATGCTATCATCATGGCGGTGATATTGGGCATATATTTCACTAACGATGTGGGTACCAGCAAAGATGTGAGCTGGACTAAATTAAAGGAATATGTACAGTCGGGTGGAGTCGACAGCCTTGTTGTTTATAGCAACAAGATGGAAGTTAAAGCCTTCCCTAACGACTCTCTTGCTAACGCCATTTTCAAGGGCGCAAAACGTGCGCCACATTCCAGCACATTCATCACTGCCCAAATTCCTTCAAACGAGAAATTTGACGATTATATCGATGCGTTGAACGAATCGGGTGCCTATCGTGGTCCCGTCAAATATGAGACTGCAAGCGACATCAGCAGCTGGATTTGGGGATTTGGCCCTATCTTGTTGCTCATCCTCTTCTGGTTCTGGATGACCCGACGAATGGCAGGTGGTGCCAGTGGCGGAGGTGGAATCTTCAGTGTTGGAAAATCCAAGGCAAAACTCTTTGACAAGAACGATAAAACCAAGGTTACATTTGCTGATGTTGCTGGACTGGCCGAGGCAAAGACCGAGGTGGCCGAAATTGTCGACTTCCTCAAGAATCCACAACGTTATACCAATCTTGGAGGTAAAATCCCCAAGGGCGCTCTGCTAGTAGGCCCTCCAGGAACCGGAAAAACCCTGCTTGCCAAGGCTGTGGCAGGCGAGGCCGACGTGCCATTCTTCTCACTGTCGGGTAGCGACTTCGTCGAGATGTTTGTGGGCGTGGGTGCATCACGAGTTCGTGACCTCTTCAAGCAGGCCAAGGACAAGGCTCCATGCATCATCTTCATCGACGAGATCGACGCCGTGGGCCGCGCACGTGGCAAGAACCCTAACATGGGTGGCAACGACGAGCGAGAGAGCACTCTTAACCAATTGCTCACCGAGATGGACGGTTTTGGCACCAACAGTGGTATCATCATCCTGGCGGCAACCAACCGCGTCGACATCCTCGACAAGGCTCTGCTGCGCGCTGGACGTTTCGACCGTCAAATCTACGTTGACCTCCCAGAGCTCAACGACCGCAAGGAAATATTCCAAGTGCATCTGCGTGGCGTGAAGACCGACGGCAGTGTCGACCTTGACATGCTATCCCGTCAGACTCCAGGCTTCTCGGGTGCCGATATTGCCAACGTGTGCAACGAAGCTGCTCTTATCGCAGCACGCAATAACAAAGTGGCTGTGCAAAAGCAGGACTTCAACAACGCCATTGATCGCATCATTGGCGGTCTTGAAAAGCGTTCTAAAGTGATGACCGACGAGGAGCGCAACTCTATCGCCGTTCACGAGGCTGGACATGCAACAGTGAGCTGGCATCTTAAATATGGTGACCCTCTAGTTAAAGTCACTATCGTGCCACGTGGAAAAGCTCTTGGCGCCGCATGGTACATGCCCGAAGAGCGACAGATTACTCCACGACAAGCTCTGCTTGACAAGATTTGCTCGCTCATGGCAGGCCGCGTTGCCGAAGAGATGTTCCTGGGCATCATCGACACTGGTGCACTCAACGACCTTGAGCGCGCCACCAAGATTGCCTACGCCATGGTAACTTACTACGGCATGAGCGAAGAGCTCCCCAATGTATCCTACTACGACAGCAGCGAGAATTACGGCTTCACCAAGCCCTACAGCGAGGAGCGCGCTCGCAGCATCGACAAGGAGGTGCAGGCCATCATCGACCAGGAGTACAAGCGTGCACGCCAAATCCTCGAAGAGTACACCCAGGGACACCATGAGCTTGCACAGCTACTTCTCGAGCGTGAGGTTATCTACACCGAGGACGCCGAGAAAATATTTGGCAAACGCAAATGGACATCACGACTCGATATCTTAGATGGCGAACAGAGCAACCAAAACAACACAAGTGTTGCCCTGCCCAGTGGAACCGAAGATGCTAGTGAGGAGCAACCTACCGATGATGACACCCCTACTAGTGATGACCAACCACAAGGTGACATTCAACCACCAGTATTCAAGGGATAAAACATTAGTAAAATTTTTGGGCCAGAAACAAACTGATGGCCCTATTATCCCCTAATACATTAGAGATATAAAAACAAATTATGCTGGGAGAATTCTCCCAGCATAATTTGTTTTTTAGTGGCTTGTAAAGATGAATTTGTTTATTCCTTAAACCATTATTGTATTTAAAAATTTCAGACACACTCGCTATTACTTTGCGAGAGATACGTTGAGTGAAATTCCGTAGTTAGTGTTGGTTGTTGGGTAGGATGTTGTCGATACAAGCGGAGTGTTTACTTGGTGGTCGAAGAATGCACCAATCGTGATGCGCTTGCTCATGACATAATTTGCAGCAAAGTTGATACCCAGAGTGCGCGTACCGCTTGTCGCTTGTGTAGTGTTGACGTCAATCTTGCGGATGAGTGCTGTGTTATTGTTGATTTGCAAGTTGAAGTTGAGCGTGAGGTCATTATTCACGTTCTGCTGCTTCTTCTTGATTTTCAGCACTGAGTTGAAGTTGGCAATCTTATAGCTTGCACCAATCACAAACGACTTTTGCAATGTCTCTACCAGTTGCAGTGCCGATATGTTGAGCGCCAAAGTTCGCGCATCGCGATATTCAACATTTAAACTCAGGTCATTCTTAAATGTAGCATTTACTCCAATCAATGGCGCAAATTTCTCGGTAATAGAAACCGACGAAATGTTATATGGCGAGTTGGGGACAGGACTGTTGGTAAGAGCGTCCTGTGTGAATCCCAAGCCCTCACCTATCGATACCCAATCGGTATAGCTCGAGAAGCTACCCACCGAATAGGTACATTGATAAGCATGAGTCAAAGTGAGGCTCTTAAGCACCTTCTTCACGGCAGGAATTCTGGAAAGACCGTCGTAGGTAACTCGCCAGTTAGGCAAGATGCTCTTAAGTCCTGGGAATGGATTAAGGTCAACCTTATTGGCATTTTTGCCCGAATAAGCAGCTACAAAAGCGGGAATCATCACATCGCTACCTGCAGGGTTGACTGAACCATTCTCTGGATTAAACGGTGTGTTGGCATATCCTGTGCCACGCAAGAAGCCACGGTTAGGATAGCTAGAGCCAGCATAACGTTGCTCAATGCGGTCGGCAATCACTGGAATATTGTTCAAGAAGGTGTTAAACGCTTCGTTGTAGTACCCGTTGTCGACACTCACACCTCGCAGAGCAGTAGCAATGGCAATGTGAGTCTTAGTGTATGATCCCGAGTAAAGCACTCCAATATCATCATACATGAACTGGATTTGGTTAGTGCGATTGTCGGTGCGGTTACCTGTGAGTGTTATCTTCAATCCGTTAATTGGCTCTACAACAACCTCGGCGCTAAACTCCTGAGTCTTGGCAAAGATTGCAGGGGAAGTCTGGGTAGAGTCGCCAAGCAACCATCCTCGTCCCTTAGCCTTCTCAATATAGTCTTGTCCCACAAAGCCAAATGCGAAATCAAGTCCTGGTGCCATCACATCATAGTGTGTGTTCTGTCCAAAGATGTCGCCCACGTTTGGTATGAACTGAGGTATCGAGAGCGATTGAGTCTGCCTCCACTTCACATTCACACTCTTGACACTAATAGCAAGTCTAGTGAGATATTGTGCGAGCTCGGTACCAAAGTTCTTCTTATCGCTTCCCATCACCTCGGTAACGGTAACCTTAATGCTCTTGTCGTCGCGGTTAAGAATCTCAATGTTGTTGTTATCCTTAATGTTGAACTTCACTGGATAACGTTTTCCATCAACAGTTGTGGCTGTCACACGCACCTTCTTGACGTTCATGTTGTGCTTGACAACAGTAGTAGTGTCGTTGCTCAACTGGAATGTGCGGTCAAACTTCTTAGCCTTCTTTTCGTTCTTCTTACCGCCTTTATTATCACGTCCATTGCCACTACCCGATGACGAGAATCGCTTCTGGACATCCTTCACATATGGCAATTTACCATAGAATGTGTCAAGATTTAAACGAGTGTCGACGTTAAACGACGACTGGTTGGCGATGCTATTACCCGAGAAAATTCCGGCAATCTCGGTACCACGGTCCCAGCGATAGGTTGAATTATAGGTCGCACTAGCTGTAATAAAGCTCAAGATTGGAATTGCATTAAACGGAGCCTTGTAAGAAGCGGTAAACGTCTGGTTATAGGCCCATGGAGTTCCCAAGTCCTTAATGCTGCGCCAAACGCTGTCGCGCCAGTCACGATACTCATCGGGGAAGAGCTTGCGGTTCACCTGACCTAGAGGCTCAAGAATGTGAGCCGTAGTCTGGCTATTGAACGACATAGTGAGCGACTTAATAAAGTTCCACGAGAGCGCAAATTGTCTATCCCACAAGAAGTTCTTGCTCACCGAAACTGGCAAAGTGATATCAACATCGGTTTCGTTACGAGTTTGCTGCTCATAGTAATATCTTGAGATGTTAGTGCTAAATGCCAATGAGTTAGGCAGCCAACGGAACTCCCACTCACGGAAGAATTTCAGGTTCTTCTTCTTTGCGTCAATAGCTTTCTCAAGAGGTTTGAAGGGCTTGATATAAGGTGTCCAACTATACTGCAAGCTACCGCGATAGTCATTGGTGTTCTCATACTCATAGTCGGGATTACTCTTGTGAGTCTTATTGAACGAGTAGTTGAACGTGAAGTTAGCAGGATCCCAAGGCATGGGGTTCTTGCTCTTGACGTCAAATTTAAGTCCCGAAATCGAGAAGTTCTTGACAACAGTCTCGCTCACAGCATATGACTTGATAGAGTCTTTCTGCTCATCGGTGGCACAAGCGTCAAGAGCATCTTTGAGCAAGATATCCTCGTCCAAAGGATTATATTTAGGTGTTATCTTCTCATTGCTATAAGAGAAATAAACCGGCGCATGCAGTTTCACCTTCTCGGGAATAAAGCGTCCCATATCGGCCTGAACTGCCACGTTATATTGGTCGTAATTATCGAGACGACGCTGGGTCATACTCTGGTCTACTGAGCCGAATCCATTTGTTTCCTTGTGCCATCCCACATTAAGAGTACCAATATCACTCAAGTTAAGAGTCAAACTAGCCTTAGCAGCCCATCCGCCCTCGCTGTCGAAGTCGGTTACACGAAGTTCATCGACCCAAACCACAAAGTTCTTGGTAGTTCCTGCCGTGTTGTTTCTCACACCAATGAGCATAACTCTAACCTTGCTCAGCGATGGGTTACCCATCACATAGACGTGATTGCGTGGATTGTTGGGGTCCTGCTCCTGGTAACGTTGTGTGTACGACACATCGGGATTGCCCGCCATCTTCTCGGCGTTGCGGTTCTTTTTCACAGCAGTGAGCACGTCAAGATCGAGGTCAAGCATATTCTCTTTGGGCCACACTGCAAGTCGGTCTGAAGAACTGTTGTTGCTGTATCGTCCTGGAGGAGTTACAACGAGTGGTATTTCATACTCATAGTAGTTGTTCTTCACGTCCGATCCCATGCGCACAAAGATCGACACATCACCATTCTTAAGGTTGGTTGCATCGTCGATAAACGCCTCGTTGTGCACAAACATCTGCAGGCGCTTATAGGTACGCAGGTCAAGGTTGGTGTTACGGTAAACGCCACGTGCGTCGCCAGCCTCTAGGCCCTCTACCCTCATCTGCATTGACTGCTCGTTGAGCTGGGTAATTTGCGACTGTCCAGAGTCGATGATTCGACTAACGCCAGGAGGCAGCACATAGTTAACTGGCTCACGGCTTGCATTCTCCTCAATGTTTACAGTGTTTACATCAACTGTTCCACTGCCAGGCATGTCGGCGCGGGAATTGAGGTTGTAATCATAATTACGCCATTCTCCTCTCACGAGCTCCAAGGTTGCAAATCTCAAGTGAGTTGTCTCCTTGAAATCGGTGAGGAACATACGCATAAATCTTATTGATGAGAAGTCGTTGATTGATCCAACCACTTTGTCATAGCTCTTGATGGGAATACAGAACTGATACCAAGTCACATGCTGGTCCTCGCCATTGCGTGTGCGCTGTACCGACTCTTGCTTGTCGATGATGAAGTTCTTGCCCACCTGCAAGTCCTCAGGACGAATCGACACCTTATATTGGAAATAGCGCTCATACTCGTTGAGGGTGTTATCCTGATTGATATCCTCAACATCAGGCACACTACGAGAACTCTGGTACATACCATCGGCTGCATCTTCCTGGGCCAAAGAGTTGCCCTCGGTGCCGTTGTAGTGCTTATAGCGCTCTAGAATTGAAAGTCGTTGTTCGTCATAGTCATATCCACGGTAGAAGTGGTAGTTATCGCCGCCTGGGTCGTTGATTGGAGAGAACTGGTCCTCCTCCATCTTGGCTATGGTCTCGGCAGGCAAAACGCTGCGAAGCTTGGTGACATACTCCTGGTAAGAAGGATAGGTCAGCTCATCGACAGTGCTAAGTCCATTAAGACCAACGTCTTGCCTTACACGAGAGCCTGCGGCGGTCTCAAAAGCATAGGTAAGCGAAGACTTGTTGGCTATCCTACCCCAATTGGTCTCTTTAACTCCACTTTCATCGGTGTCGGTATATGGCAGACCATTCTCATAGCTCTTGAGTCCATCCTTAAGGATATCCTCGCTAATCTCACCAAGGTTGATATATAGATCTCCACCATCTCGGTTGGGGTTGTTCTCATCAAGGAATGGGTCAAGGAGCCAGAACTTGATGTACTCCACGTTGTTGGTAACAAAGTCGGTGTTCTCAATCTTTCGCATGATACCACCCCATCGCTTCTCAGGGTTGAGAAGGTTACCTTCAGCGTCGATATTCTCAGCATCAAGGTTGTAGGGGCCTCTCTCTTTGGGATAGTACGAGAGGTTGAGGGTCTGTATTGTCGACGACTCACCATAGTTGAGCTCTCGTCCAGGGAACACCTCAGTATAAGGTATCTCGCGCACATATGGGCTTGATAGCTGTTCAAGGTCATTCTTGATGTAACCAGGCACAAACGATGAGTTGCGCTGAGTGAACAGACGGTCAATGTAGTACCATGAGAGCAATGAACGATTCTTGCCGTAGTTCACATCGTTTGAGAGTGCAGCCTCGGGGAAAAGCGCATCGTTGGCGTTGTCATAGGGAGTTGATGCCAGGAACCATGAGTAAGGAGAGCGCAGGTCAACGCCCGTTTGAGTCGACTCAAAGTCGTCGATATAAGAGCTACCAGCGTTTGATCCTGTGCGAGACTGATGTGGTAACAACTGCGCAAACTCTCCAGTAAAGTTCACCTGCGATGGCGCTGTGGCATTTACTGTAGGTATCTTGTTGAGCAAGTTGGTAAGCCACATGAAACTATTCTTATAGGAGAGTCTAGCACCCCAAATGGTGTTATTTACAATTTCATTACCAATAGCAACCTTTTCGGTGAGGTTTTTCTCGCCATAATGCATCACAGTGGCACCTAAGTGGAAATCATCGTTGAAGGCATAGTCAAGATCTAAGCCAAGAAGTGTCTTGCGCTGTGTGCTGAAGGTCGACTGATTTTCAAGCGAAACACTAATATTTGTTCCCGCATCGATTATGCTCTGATTGGTGATAGTAACAGTACCCATCGTGTAGTCGACGGTATAGTCGCTATTCTCGGTAAGTGTCACACCACCTGCAGTTACAACAACCGAGCCTCGAGGCACATTGGTAGCGTTAAGGCTGATTGTGTTCTTGTTGGTAGACTGATATTCACCCTGAAGCACAAATTTGTTCTTATCTTGCACTTGCTGAGCGTCGGTAAGCTGCATGGTATAGAGCTCATCATAGACATATTTGTCGGCTATGGCATCGTTGCCAATCTGCTTGCGCAAGTGTGAACCAAAAGGCTCAACAACGGGGAAAATCACCTTACCACCCGATGTGGTAACGGTGTATCCGTCAAGAAAGTCGAAGCGACCGTCGGGATTGAAATTGTTGTTAGCATCCAAGCGGTCTAGGTTCATAACCCTGAGGAGCGGAACACCCGAAATGTTACCCTCATTAATATAAGGTAGCTCGATACCTGTTGTATCATTCAGATACTTGATGTTAAGTTTGAAATTCGGCTTCTGAACCTGATAAGCTCCAAGTGAGTAGATGTTCTTCATCATCAGGTCCCACATGGGCACCTCGGTGTTGATAGTCGTAGACTTCAGCATCTTGACATACAGCGATTGCTCGGTCGAGGGTATGTCGCTTGCAAACTCACCCACCTGATAGGTCTTGCCCATATAGGTGTACTGATAGGCCACAGCGAGTACCTCATCGCTAGCTAGGGCGGTGTTAAGTGAGATATAGCCCAAAGATGAGTTAAGCTTATATTCAGTTGTTGAGAGCAATCTCGCGCTCTCAATCTTCTCGTAGTCTTTACCTCCTTCAAAGTCATAGGCCGACAAGGGCGACAACGCATTGGCTGCCTGACTGATAAAACGAGCATCGGGGTAGCTAGTCTTTATCTCGTCAAGAAGGGTATTGGAGGTGTTGGTTGGGTTGGGCAAACTAGTTGTCGAGGTCCAGTGGCTGTTACCAATGTGCTGATTCTCGGCAACATCCATGAAGGCCATAATGTTACGCGACTCGTTGAAGTTGCCACGTTTGTTAGTAATCCACACCTCAATGCGAGTGATATTGATTCCGCTCGATACTAGCGGGAGTTTCGAAGTCCAATTGTCGTAGTTGTCACGGAAGAAGTGCGACAAGAAGAAGTGACGGTTTTGGTCATACTTGTCGGCGGTAATATAGAATTCGGTGGTTTGAGCGCCACCACGGGTATTAACCGTTTGAGTCTCAGAATTCTGTTGTGACACAAGAGCTGTAGCGGTGAGACGTCCAAATTGCAGCTTGGTCTTTATACCAAAAAGTGCCGAACCACCCCTGATGAGCGACGAACCTGTTGTCATGCTCACGTTACCAGCCTCGATGTTCTTGATTATCTCGTCCTCTTTGCCTTCATAGGCCAACTTCAGGTTCTTGTTGTCAAACTCAAAGGTCGCGTCGGTGTTGTAAGTCATGTTGAACTTCATCTTATCACCTACCGACGCTTGGATAGTGGCCTGAATTTTCTGGTCGAAATCAAAGTAGGTCTTGCGCTTGGCATTCATCGACAATGCAGGGTTGTCGGTTTTGTTGGTCTTTACGCCCATCTTGATTTGTACCGAACCCTGAGTCTTGAGCTGAACGCCACCAGGACCAAACACCTTCTCCAGAGGACCAAGACCGAACTGCATATCGAGGAAGTTGAACGGATTTTTCTTCTTCTCCTCGGCGGTCTCGGCATTCTTCTGGCGATAATACTGCATCATCGACTCGCGCAACGTGAGATTGTTGTACTCCTCGGCAGTGAGGATGAATGGAGTAACAATATCATAATCACCAATCTTGGTATGGATAATGTAACAGCCGGTCTCGTAGTCATACTCGGCCTCAGTGGTGATATTGCTTGGGTTCTTAAGGTCGGCTGCATACTCACCCTCTTTCAGGTCTTCATATTCCTCGGGGACCGTCGGGTGAACACCATATCGCATCCTGATCTTGTCTTTCTGGTTCTTCTGCTCCTTGTCAACAGCTGTTTTGTCGGGAACAGGAGGTGGAGGGGGAAGAGTGGAGTTATTATATTGAGCATGCGACACATTAACCGCAACAACGCACATCAGCACGCTGAGCAGAATGGTCTTCATTGTCGTTTTAATATTTCCTGAATTATAAAAATTCATCGTTAACGTTATCTTTTCTCTTCTCCTTGGGCTTCTCAACAAGCTTTTACATCATCTTCAGCGCCTTCTTGATAGCCTCCTCTACAGTGATTGAAGGGTTCTCCTTAAAGAGCTTTTTAAGCACTTTCTGAGACATTTGCTGTGTGAAGCCAAGCATGATAAGCGCCGCTAGCGATTCGTCAAATACCGCATTAGGTGCGCTATCATTATCTAATAACGTATCGGATGCCACTTTTATTTTATCCTTTAAGTCAACTAATATTCTTTGTGCAGTTTTTCCGCCTATTCCTTTCACCGATTTCAGTAACCCAACATTTCCACTGGCGATGCATTGCTCAAGGTCCTCGGGAGATAACGATGAGAGTATCATGCGGGCAGTATTTGGCCCCACTCCGCTCACACTAATCAGCATCATAAACAGCTCACGCTCATGCTTCGTGGCAAATCCAAAGAGAACATGCGCATCCTCTCTAATAGCCTCATAAACATATAGTTTAGCTATATCACCTTTTGATTTCTTCAACACCTCATTATAGGTAGTTAAAGATATATTTATCATGTAACCAATGCCGTTGTTATCTACAACAACAAAAGTTGGATTAAGCTCCGCAATTTGTCCACTAATATAGTCTAACATACTCTAATAATTTAAAATTAAATACAAAATTAATTATTTTCATTTATTACCACAAAATTTCGCTTGAAAATATCAAAATGACCAATTATTTACACTGGAAAACAGACCATTTACAGAACCCACAATCAATCCAACCATATCACATTTACCAACAATAGTTTATGCGTTATATATTAAACTTACACTTTAACATTCTAAATATGTTTATATAACATTGTTTTACAGGTGTTTTATCTTCTCACATTAAAGTATTAGTTTAATGTGCACAATATCACAATAAATGAGTATTTATTATGGCAAAATACTCACTCTTAGTTATTAATAGATTCTACTATTATTAGTAACTTTGCAAAAAATTTTTAACTATGCTATTATCTGAATTAAAAACCGGTGAAAAAGGTGTTGTGGTAAAGGTTATGGGCCACGGCAGTTTTCGCAAGCGCATCATTGAGATGGGATTCATCAAGGGCAAGACCGTGGAGTCGATTCTCAACGCGCCACTGCAAGATCCGGTTAAATACAAAATAATGGGCTATGAGCTCTCGCTCCGCCACGAAGAAGCTGCAATGATTGAGGTTGTGAGCCAGGAAGAGGCTGCTGCCATGGCACAGGAGCTCAACGACGAGATAAAATCAAATGGCAGTGAAGTTGTTGAGGTTGAAGCTCTTGACACAAGCCTTAAGAACTTGGCCACCAAAAAGCGCCGCACCATCAACGTGGCTCTCGTTGGCAACCCCAACTGCGGCAAGACGTCGCTCTTCAACTTCGCCAGCGGCGCCACCGAGCACGTGGGCAACTATAGCGGTGTGACGGTCGACGCCAAGGAGGGCACTTGCCATTTTGAGGGTTACACCTTTAACCTGGTGGACCTTCCCGGCACCTACTCTCTCACGGCCTATAGCCCCGAGGAACTCTATGTGCGCAAGCAGATTATTGAAAAGACTCCCGACGTTGTCATCAACGTTATCGACTCCAGCAACCTTGAGCGCAATCTTTACCTCACCACCCAGCTCATTGACATGGACTTGCGCATGGTTTGCGCCTTGAACATGTATGACGATCTGGAGCGCAAGGGCGACAAGCTCGACAACTCCAAGCTGGGGCAGCTCTTTGGTGTGCCCATGATTCCCACGGTGTTCAAGACAGGCAAAGGTGTTGACCTGTTATTCCATATCATCATCAACCTTTATGAGGGGGTGGACTACATCGACGAGAAAGGAAACATCAACCCCGAGATTGCTGCCGAGATTCAAAACTGGCATCGCGAATATGGAAAGGACATTGAGCACGAGGAAGATTTCGCTGCTGGTAACAAGGTGAAAAACAATGTATTCCGACACATTCACATCAACCATGGCCCCGACCTGGAAGAGGCCATCACCAAGGTAAAAACCGAGCTTGAGAAAAACTCGCAAATCAGGCACCGTTACTCGCTTCGCTACCTTGCCATCAAACTTATGGAGAATGACAGCGAAGCCGAGAAAACAGCCCTCAAGCTACCTAACGGCAAGGAGATTATCGCGATACGTGACGAGCAGGCCAAGCGCATCAAGCAGAACACTAAGGAAGATAGCGAGAATGCTATAATGAACGCAAAATATGGCTTTATCAACGGAGCCCTCATGGAGAGTTTTGTTGAGGGCAACAACACCGATGCTCACCAAATCACCAAGGTGCTCGACAACATCGTCACCAACCGCTGGTTGGGATTCCCGCTGTTCTTTGTGTTCCTGTGGCTTATGTTCTGGGTTACGTTTACCGTAGGACAATACCCTATGGACTGGATTGATGCAGGTGTAGAATGGCTTAAAAACCTAGCCAACACCTATTTACCCGAAGGGCCTCTGAAGGCGATGGTAGCCGACGGTATCATTGGCGGTGTGGGTTCGGTAATCGTGTTCCTACCGCAAATCCTTATCCTCTACTTCTTTATCTCCATAATGGAGGATTCGGGCTACATGGCTCGTGCTGCATTCATCATGGACAAATTAATGCACGGCATGGGTCTTCACGGCAAGTCGTTCATACCCATGATTATGGGTTTTGGCTGCAACGTGCCTGCTATTATGGCTACGCGCACCATCGAGAGCCGCAACAGCCGCCTTATCACCATGCTGGTGCTGCCATTTATGAGCTGCTCGGCACGACTGCCCATCTACATCATGATAATAGGTGCGTTCTTCGCTAGCAATCAGAGCCTTATTATGCTGTCACTCTACGCCATTGGCATCGTGGTGGCTATCATAATGAGCCGATTGCTTAAGCGCTTCCTCATCAAGAACGACGACACACCATTTGTGATGGAACTACCACCCTACCGATTCCCAACTGCCAAAGCCATTTGGCGACACACATGGTCAAAAGGCAAGCAGTATCTCAAGAAGATGGGAGGCATAATCCTTGTCGCATCAATAATCGTGTGGTTCTTGGGTTATTACCCCAACCACAACGCCTATAGCTCTAGCCAGGAACAGCAGGAGCACAGCTACCTGGGAATGATTGGCAAAACAATAGAGCCAGTGTTCACTCCCAATGGTTTTGACTGGAAGCTCGACGTGGGCCTTGTCGCTGGCGTGGGTGCCAAGGAAATTGTAGCATCTACCTTAGGCGTAATCTACAGCAACGACGACAGCTTTGCCGAAGACGATGCCGTGAGTGAAGACACTGTGAAATACAGTTCGCTAAATGCCAAGATGACCGCCGACGGCATCACGCCTCTCGCAGCCTTCAGTTTCCTGCTATTCGTGCTGCTTTACTTCCCATGCATTGCCACAATCGCAGCTATCAAGGGCGAAACAGGCAGCTGGAAATGGGCCATCTTCGCAGCACTCTACACCACTGCCGTGGCCTGGATAGTATCGGCGCTAGTATTCCAAATAGGCTCCATCATCTAGTTCCTATTCCCACTATATCGAAATTACAAGGTCGTTACCAGCGAGCTGGTAACGACCTTGATTTTTCTATTAATATCTAATATTATTCTTGAATCCACCATGGAGTTGAATTCTCAGGATTTGATGTTTGTTTATTACCATTAAGCTTGAATTTACCATGAACTCCATAATCCCTTGGGGCTTTCTCCCAAGGACTCTTTAAAGTTGTGTATTTCGACCTTCTACGTTTCATTATCGATTCAAAATCGCCACAGGAGTCGACACAGCTATAAATAACGATACTTGGGCATGAATTAACCACCCACCCATCAATGTTTCTATCAAAGATGTGGCCTTGCGCTGGATCGTATAATACAGAATCATTTTTGACCTGGACAGAATCTTGATTAACCGGGCAAGAGTCATTCTCACTTGCCATAGAACCCACATAAACTGTAGATGCAAGCGCCAAAGATATGAGCAATATGATTTTCATAACGCAATAATTTTGAGGTTTTACAAAATTACCTTTTTACTATTTAATCACCAAATCCAAGCCACAAGTATTAACAAAATTTGTGATGCACAATCACTTAGAAATGATTATGCATCACAAATTAATATTAGGTTTAAATTATGTTACTCAAGTCCACGCAGGCGGAGGAGAGCCTTAGCATCAGGCTCACGGCCACGGAACTTCTTGTAGAGAGTCATGGCGTCCTCGGTGTCACCTGCCTCAAGGATGTAGCGACGATAGTCGTTGGCAACGTTCACGTTCATAGGACCTTCTTGCTGGAAACGCTCCCAGCCGTCGGCCTCAAGAACCTGAGCCCAAAGATAGGTGTAATAGCCGCAGCTGTACTCCTCGCTGTTGAAGATGTGCTTGAAGTAAGGACTGCGATAGCGATACTCGATGATTTTGGGCATGTGTAGGCGCTTAGCAACCGAACGCTCAAATGCTTTGACGTCGATGTTGTCGCACCAGTTGATTTTATGCCACTCTATGTCGAGCAAAGCAGCACCCACAAGCTCGGTGGTCATGAAACCCTGGTTAAACTTCGACGACTCGATGAGCTTGTCGACAAGAGCCTGAGGAATCACCTCGCCAGTCTTGTAGTGCTTAGCATAGTTCTTAAGCACCTCGGGGACAAGCATCCAGTGCTCATTAATCTGTGATGGCATCTCGACCATGTCACGATCAATGTTAGTACCTGCAAGGCCACGATAAGGCACTTGAGTCAACATTCCGTGCAGGGCGTGTCCGAACTCGTGGAAGACAGTCTCAACCTGGTCGATGGTGAGCAATGATGGAGTGTCCTTAGTGGGAGGATTGAAACTACCCACGTTGTAGACGATTGGGCGCTCTACTACACCATTGTAGTTATAGGCACTTTGCATCTCGTTCATCCAAGCACCCTGGGCCTTGGTAGCACGTGGGAAATAGTCGGTCATGAACACAGCCAAGTGCTTGCCATTGGCATCCTTTACATCATAGACGGTAACCTCGGGGTTGTATTTGGGTGCATCCTTCATCTCGGTGAAGGTGATACCATAAAGCTTATTGGCAACATAGAAGATACCATTCTTCACCACGCTGTTCAGCTCGAAGTAAGGACGAATCTCATCCTCGCTGAAGCTGTAGCGCTCGGCTTTCACCTTATTGGCATAGTAGTAGTAATCCCAAGGCTCAAGCTTGAAATTGGCGCCATGAGCATCGGCATACTTCTGCATATCGGCAACTTCCTCATCAACCTTCTTGATAGCTGGACGCCAAATTTGCATGAGCAGGTCTTCAGCCTTCTCAACAGTCTTAGCCATCACTGGGTCGCAAGCATAGTCGGCATAGGTCTCAAAGCCCAGCAATTTAGCCTTGCGCTGGCGGAGCTTGAGAATCTCGTTGATATTCTTGCTGTTGTCCCACTCGTCGCCATGACTTGCAGTGCTGGTATAGAGCTTGTACATCTTCTCGCGCAGGTCGCGGTTGTCGGCATCGTTGAGCACAGCAAGGCGAGTAGCAGCCGAGGCAGTGAATGCCCAGCCCTCATGACCACGTGCCTTGGCGAGCTCGGCAGCACCGTCGATTGCTTCCTGAGAGAGGCCTGAGAGTTGAGCCTTGTCGGTGACATAAATCACGTTCTCGCTCATCTCACGCATAACGTTCTTGCCAAATGCAAGCTCAAGCTCCGATTCACGTTGGTTGATTTTCATGAGCTCTTCTTTCTTCTCGGGATCAAGCAGCGCGCCCTTGCGCACGAAACGCTTGTAGTATTTCTCAACAAGGCGTTTCTGCACTGGATCGAGACCCATTTGGTCGGCGTTGTTATACACCATCTTGATGCGCGAGAACAGGCCGTCGTTCATGTAAATCTCATCACCGTGAGCAGTCATCAAGGGCATGAACTTTTCGGCAATCTCCTGCATCTCGGGAGTTGCGTCGCTCTCGTTCAAAGCCACAAACACAGCGCATACCTTATTATATAACTTACCGCTATTGTCAAGAGCCAGAACGGTGTTCTCAAAGGTTGGAGTCTGTCTAGCATTAGCTATCATCTCAATTTCCTTGTTGTGCTGAGCAATACCTTCCTCAAGGGCTGGCATGTAGTGCTCATACTTGATGCTCTCGAATGGCGGAATCTGGTACTTGGTGGTGTACTCCGTCATAAATGGATTAACATTCTCGGCTGTTTTCACTTTCTTAGGTGTTTTGCCTGCTGCCGGCAATGCCATAACAGCAATGGCGAGTAATGAAACAATTGTTTTTCTCATAATAGTTTAGTTATTAGTTTTTTGAGTATTTAATTACGTTACGATATTTATTTCCAAATGAAGGTTGCCATCTGCGGGTAGTGGTCGCTGTCGCCCTCCTTTTCACGGCACCAGTCAACAGCTTCAATCCCGCCACGATAGAGGATGTGATCTATCTTAAAGAGCATACGGCGGTCATGGAATGTCCAAGTTATTCCATTGCCACAGTCCTGGAATGCATCGCGTAAATCGTCACCTCTAATGTTGCGATAGCAATAAGACGATGGAGCCTCATTGAAATCGCCACACACTATTAAGTTTTCAGGGCTACTATCAATCATTGAACGCACTATAGCAGCCTCTTCGGCATGACGCTTGAAAGCTATCTTTAGCTTGTCGAACAGTGAGCGCTTGATTCGTTGCAATTCACTGCGCTTGTTAACGTTAACACCCTGCTTGGTAATGGTGGCATAAAGGTCTTTATCGCCCTCCCCCATGCCAATGGAACGCAAATGCAGGTTTAAAATGCGCAGTTGCTTTCCATCGGGCAACAAAATATCAAAGCCTTTAGCATAAACTCCTCCACGATATTCGTGCTCCCTATCGTAGGCCGAGTCAGGAACCACAGTATAAGGGTATTTCGATAAAATCATCAAGTCACGCCACCCATCGCTGTGATAGGGATATTTATTTTGGAACTCATCGCGCATCATTTCCACATTGGATAAATTAAAATAAGTGCGCTCCTGTGAACCTTCTTGCAAAAGCACAAAATCAGGCTCTTGGTCTAGGATATATCGCATCGACTTCGATGGTTCATGGTTATTTGGGTCATATGGGCCAAAATTAGCGACATTGAACGACATCACCCTGAAGGTTGAGTCGGTATCATAATCTTTAGCAAAAAGATTAAGAGGGCACACGGTGCTCACCGGGTTCCACGAAATTGCGATTGCAGCGATGGGTATGAGCGCATATTTCCACTTGAACAAGAGAAGCCACACCAGCGCAATTATCACATTGATTATAAGCACAACAGGCATACCCAAGGTGAGCAATGAGAATAAGGTACTGGTATTGGGGTCCACTAACCCGCCCCAAGCCGACATAAGCATCAGCACCGCCATCACTATTGTGATGGTGAGCAGCACTGCTTTGATTGTTATTTTCCCCAGCTTGAGACCTTTCATAAAGTAAAGATTTATCGCTTACGAGATGCGTTAAACAGGAATTCTTTCTCCTCGTCGCTCAAGGCACCATAGCCCGAGCGTTTAAGCTTGCCAAGTATTTCATCGAGTCGCTGTTCATCGAGCGACGCCGACGGCTCACTCTTATTGTTGTCGGTAGCTTTTGTCTGCTTTTTCGCCTTTTTTGTCGTCTTTGCTTTAGAGGCATTACCCTTTATGGGCTCCCATGCCTTCTGACGAGGACGCTTCTTGAATATCGACACCACAGCGTCAATGCAGCGGTTTATCCACGACGTGATGTCATGGCCACGCTTTATCGACAATCCAAACCACAAGCCCATGAGCATGCCACCCAGGTGAGCTATGTGCCCACCCATATTGGCTCCCTCAATTCCTATTAGGTCAATAAACACAGTTGCAATTGCAACCCACTTTAAGGAAACACCGCCAATGAAAAGCAGGTTAATTTGATAGTCAGGACGATAAACCGAGACGGCAATAACTATCGCCATCACCGAGGCCGATGCGCCCAGCATCATTGCCTGGCTACCGTTTAGATGCGGCAACAGGTTATAGGCGGCAATATACAGAGCAGCACCACCCAGACCACCAAGCACATAAAGACCTCCCAATTGGCGCGGAGTGAAGAACTCCAAAAAGATGCGGCCAAGCCAATAGAACCACAACATGTTGAACAAGATGTGCAACACGCCATAATGGGAGAACATATAAGTGATTATAGTCCACGGACGACGCAATAACAACCACAAGTCGGCTGGCAATTCCACCCACTGAACAAGAACGTTGCTGTCACCAGTACCCAGAAATGACAATACCCCAACGAGGCGCAACACAACAAACACTGCGATGTTGATGTAGATAAAACGCATCAACAACGAGGCGGCATTATACCGATTCTTTATCTCGTCAAATCTCATGATAACGGTTAAAAACGCCTTTCTTCTTCCAGTAGAACAGTAGTATCGCCGCAAAGAGCATACCTCCTAAGTGGGCAAAATGTGCGACACTGCTGTTGATACCCGCAACACCAAAGAACAACTCAAACAGTGCAAAACCTATCACAGCCCACTTTGCCTTGATAGGTATGGGGATGAGCATGATGTATATGGGAATATTGGGAAACAGCACAGCAAAGGCAAGCAAGATGCCAAACACAGCACCCGAAGCGCCCACTGTCATTAATAGGTTGTAGAATTGATTAACTGGTATTATTTCACTTCCTGTATTAACACCTGTATAAGCACTCAAATCTCCTATGGTCAAATGCCATACTACCTCCTGAACGATACCGGCACCAATGCCGCAAACGAAGTAGAAAATCAAGAATCGCTTAACGCCCATCACGCGCTCAAGAAGTGATCCAAACATCCACAATGTGAACATATTAAATAATATGTGCCATATTCCAGTAGAAAAACCGCTGGAATCGTGCATGAACATATATGTAACAAATTGATGAACGTGGAAATCTTCAGCTAGCCAAAAATGCAACGCTAAGTATTTATTCAAGTCTACAATTCCTCGCTGACCTAACAACAAGGTTGCTAACCACAATATAGAATTTATGATTATGATATTCTTTGTTGCAATAGGAATTGATGGGGTATTCCAACGAAAATTTGTACTCATTTTATCACTAATATTAAGCGAACTGGGACTTTTTAAGTTGTTTAATTATATATTACTTTCAAAGGACAAAATTATAGTAAATTGCCGATATTGCACCATTTTATAGAAGAAAAATGACCTTTTTTAATAAAAAATATGAAAATTGTTCAATTTTTTTTTGCTGAATGTTTTTGTTTTTCTATATTTGCGATGTTAAAAGCATTCATAACTATTTTGTTAACAATTTAATCATCAATTATTATGAACAAAACAGAATTAGTAAACGCTATTGCTGAAGAAGCAAAATTAACTAAAGTTCAAGCAAAGGCTGCCCTCGAGGCTGCTCTTTGCGCTGTAGGTGGTGCACTTGCTAAGGGTGACAAGGTTGCTCTTATCGGCTTCGGCACTTTTGGTGTTGTTGAGAAAGCTGAGCGTCAAGGCTTAAATCCTCAGACTAAGAAAAAAATCACTATCCCCGCAAGAAAAGTGGTTAAATTCAAAGCGGGTGCTGAACTCGCAGCTAAGGTTAAATAAGCTTCTTAAGCAAGAATTTAACGAAATAAAGGTTTCACGTCAATTGACGCGAAGCCTTTATTTTTTATATTAAGTTATCAGGTCTATTGCTCACTTTGCTCAGTGGCATCGGGTGTGGCATCATCCCCTATCCTCAGCCTTTGCATTTTTTGAATATAAGCAAGCTCATTAATTGCATAATCTTTACTGAAGGGGTCTTCAAGCAACTCACGAAACTCCTTTTCTGCGTCTTCCAGCTTGCCGAAGTTTATCAAACTATAAGCACGTCGACGTTTCAAAAATGACACAAATCTAGCAATCTGTTCGGGAAGCTCAGAGTCATCATTATAGCCCTGCTCAACCATTTTAAGGTAGCCGTCAATGAAATGAAACACCCTCATGTCGCCCGCATTGGCAAGGACATTTACAAGTTCCTGCACATGCTCTATGTTTCCTGAACCACGACAAATCTCAAGATAATAAAAAGCCCTATCAAATTTTCCCATCTCACACAAGCAGAAACCAATGTAGAAGCTCAGGCTGTCGAGTGCATCGCTCACCGAGGATACACTATCATGCTTGATAACGTGATAAGCATTCATGAAAAGTTTTAAAGCTTGAGCATATTGGCCTAGAGCAAAATAACGACGTCCCCAGTAATAATTCAAGCCCACATGAGCATTCGACAACTGAGCAATAATCATTTCGTCGGTCGTGAGCGATGCATCCTTGTCTTTTACATGATCTTGATATTCTTTCCACATGTAATCAAACTCCTTAACCTTCTTCGTCGAATCCACTTTATCGTAGGCGAGCAATAGAGAAACCAATCCTCGTGAAGCATTTTCATTTAATGTGGTGAGCGACTGTGAGCGGTCAATGTCGGCAGGCTGTACGGCCGCATACGCCCTATAATAGAGTGTCGACTTATCCTCGTCGCGTGCAACAAGATTTATTGTGAGTGAATGCGACTCTTGACTTTCATCTTGAAAATCAACAATCATTACAGCACTTTGCCTCGAAAATCTCACTTGACGTTCCTCTCCATCACAGATTGGCTCAACAACTTCAATTATAGGCGAATAAAGAGGCATTTCCCTTATCATCGGGTCATCCTCATATGTTGTTATCGCATCATCTTCTATTATGCGCAATTTGGTATATGATGCTGGAGTAATATCATCACACGCCAACTGCATGAAGTCGGAAATTGTGTAAGTAAAATCTTCGTTACTGCGAACCAGCTCGCCCTCATTTTGATGATTGAGTTCAAATTCATGTACTATAGTATTCTCACGCTCATCTAAAGCTTGGTGATATTCAAAGTCCTTGAAATAACCTCCCCTGTCATCTTTTATCTCCTCTTCAACTTTTTGAGAGAAATCGCGCTGCACATTAAAAAAGCTATCGAGAATGGAAGCAAACTCCTCTACTTCAAGACTGTTTTTCATTACTGGCATCTCACAATGAGCGGCTACCTCGAAACGGTCGCTTATCATACTGTAGAGCAATTTATGGCAATAGCATGCATTGTTAAAAACGTTACAGATGTGGCGCACGACATTCAAATTGTCGGCACTGGTAGAATACATGTAGGCATAGATAAAAGTCAACATGTTTTTCTTCAAAAACAGCCTAATGGTAAAAAACCTTCCTTGATACTTGAAATCATAAAACACATCATCGGCTTCACCTTTGCGAGTCTCAAATTTGCAATTGAGACTATCAAGACAATATATCAACGATTCCTCAAGCGACATGTTGTCACTATACTTTATAGCGACTTGATCATTAGAAACTTGGCCCTGATTCTTAGATTTTGACTTACTAAACAATGACATATGATTATTTTCCTTTTTGATATTAGTATACTCATCAATCACTTGCAAATTATATGCCAACTGACAGATATGCCATTTTATCATATATCAAAGGTTTGCACAAATATTATGTTTATTTTTAAAAATAATATATATTAATATTCAAAGAAATTCACTACCTTTGCACTTGCAAAAGCGCTTTTTGGGCGCAAGGATGATTGAATCTATTGTTGCTCAACACATTAACGTAAAATAATCTAAACATTTACTATTTTATATTTTAATTCAGTTTTAACAAATGAAGACAATCTACACTTTCGGTAACGGTAAAGCAGAAGGTAGTGCCGACATGAGAGACCTCCTTGGAGGTAAGGGTGCTAACCTCGCCGAGATGAACCTCATTGGTGTGCCTGTTCCTCCAGGTTTCACTATCACCACTGAAATGTGTCGCCTCTACAACGAGAAGGGACGCGACGAAGTTATCAAACTCATCAAGGGTGACGTTGAGAAGTCAATAGCTCACATCGAGAGCTTGACTGGCAACAAGTTCAACGACCCATCAAATCCTCAGCTCGTATCGGTGCGCTCAGGTGCTCCCGTTTCGATGCCTGGTATGATGGACACCGTTCTTAACTTGGGTATCAACGACGAGGTAGCTGCTACTCTTGCCGAAAAGAGTGGAAATCCCCGCTTTGCTTGGGACAGCTATCGTCGTTTCGTTCAGATGTACGGTGACGTAGTGCTTGGCATGAAGCCCGAGAACAAGACCGACATCGACCCATTTGAGGCTATTATCGAGAAAGTAAAGGCCGACAAGGGCGTGAAATTCGACACTGAGCTCGAGGTTGAAGACCTCAAGACTCTTGTTAAGCTGTTCAAAGAGGCTGTTAAGAACAATACTGGCAAGGACTTCCCAACAAGTGCATGGGATCAGCTTTGGGGCGCAATCTGCGCTGTATTCGACAGCTGGAACAACGAGCGCGCTATCCTCTATCGTCAGATGAACCGCATCCCCGAGGAGTATGGCACCGCAGTTAACGTTCAGGCCATGGTTTATGGTAACATGGGTAACAACTCGGCTACTGGCGTTTGCTTCTCTCGCGACGCTGCTACTGGTGAGAACCTCTTCAACGGCGAGTACCTGATCAATGCTCAGGGCGAGGACGTTGTAGCTGGTGTTCGCACACCTCAGCAGATTATGACCGAGGGTTCACGCCGCTGGGCTGCCCTTCAGGGCATCAGCGAGGAAGAGCGCGCAAGCAAGTATCCTTCACTTGAGGAGTCAATGCCTGAGTGCGCCAAGGAGCTGGTTGAGATTCAGCACCGCCTTGAGGAGCACTATCGCGACATGCAGGACATGGAGTTCACCATCCAGGACGGCAAGCTTTGGCTGTTGCAAACCCGTAACGGCAAGCGCACCGGCGCTGCTATGGTGAAGATTGCCATGGATCTGCTGCGTGAGGGCAAAATCGACGAGAAGACCGTCCTCAAGCGCATGGAGCCTGAGAAACTTGACGAGCTTCTCCACCCAGTATTCGACGCTTCGGCAATGAAGACTGCCAAGGTTGTTGCTAAGGGTCTTCCCGCAAGTCCTGGTGCTGCTACCGGTCACATCGTATTCTTTGCTGATGACGCCGAGGCATGGGCACAGCGCAACAAGAAAGTTATCTTGGTTCGCCTTGAGACTTCTCCTGAGGACTTGCGCGGTATGAGCGTAGCACAGGGTATCCTCACCGCTCGCGGTGGTATGACCAGCCACGCAGCCGTAGTTGCTCGCGGTATGGGTCGCTGCTGCGTTTCGGGCGCTGGCGAGATTGTTGTTGACTACAAGAACAAAACCGTTGAGATGGGTGGTAAGGTTTACCACGAAGGCGACTGGATTTCATTGAACGGTAGCACCGGTGAGGTTTACGAGGGTCTCGTATCGACCGTTGACGCCGACATGAGCGGTGACTTCGCTTCTATCATGAATCTGGCTGAGAAATACAGCAAGATGTACGTTCGCACCAATGCCGACTCACCACGCGACGCCAAGGTTGCTCGCAAGTTTGGTGCCAAGGGTATCGGTCTGTGCCGCACTGAGCACATGTTCTTCGAGGGCGACCGCATCAAAGCTATGCGCGAGATGATTATCGCTAGCGACGAGGAGAGCCGCCGAGTTGCACTCGACAAGCTGCTCCCATTGCAGCGTGGCGACTTCGAGGGTATCTTCGAAGCTATGGACGGATTTGGTGTTACCATCCGCCTGCTCGATCCTCCCTTGCACGAGTTCGTACCCCACCAGCTCGCAACTCAGAAGGAGCTTGCCGAAGAACTCGGCATAACTCTTGAGGATGTGAAGAACGTTTGCACCAACCTCGAGGAGTTCAACCCAATGCTCGGCCACCGCGGTTGCCGTCTGGGCTGTACCTATCCCGAGATTACCGAGATGCAGGCACGCGCCATCATCGAGGCAGCCCTCAACGTGAAGGCTCGCGGCATCGACGTTCACCCCGAGATTATGGTTCCACTGGTAGGTGTTCTTCCTGAGATTGAGATGCAGGCTCGCATCATCAACGAGACCGCACAGAAGGTATTTGCCGAGCGTGGCGAGACTGTTGCCTACAAGGTAGGTACCATGATTGAGATTCCACGTGCTGCTCTCGTTGCCGACCAAATCGCTCAAGTTGCCGACTTCTTCTCGTTCGGTACCAACGACTTGACTCAGATGACCTTCGGTTACTCACGTGACGATGCTCCTAAGTTCCTTGGCAAGTACAAAGAGCTTGGCATCCTCAAGGTTGATCCATTCGCAGTCCTCGACCAGGAAGGCGTTGGCCAACTCGTTGAGATGGGCACCAAGAAGGGCCGTGCAACTAAGCCCGAACTCAAAGTGGGTATCTGTGGCGAGCACGGTGGTGAGCCATCAAGCGTGAAGTTCTGCGCAGGCCTCGGCATGGACTACGTTTCTTGCAGTCCTTACCGTGTGCCCATCGCACGACTCGCAGCCGCTCAGGCAGCCGTAGAAGGCAAATAAGGATTACACCTTATTAAATTAACAAGCGGTAGAACCTCCCACGTGGAGCGTTCTACCGCTTACTTTTATGAGTTATTGTCTAATGATGCACAACTTATATTGTGCATCATAAATTACGCATTGGTTAAAACGGTTTGCGATATTTATCGGGATCGGTGTCTTCCATGATGCTGAGGTAGCTGTTGTAGCGCGACTGGCTGATGCGGCTTTGTTCCACCGCCTCACGCACTGCACAGCCGGGCTCATGGGTGTGAGTGCAGTTGCTGTATTTACATTCCTTAGAAACCTTGAAAATCTCGGGAAAATAGTGAGCAATCTCGCTCTTCTCAAAATCGATAGTACCAAAACCTTTCACTCCCGGAGTGTCGATGATGTGGCCAGCGTCGTCGCCAGGGATGTCGAGCATCTCGCTGAAAGTGGTAGTGTGCATGCCTGTGTGATGCACCTCCGAGATATCACCCACTTTGAGCCGTGCCTCGGGTACCAGCAGATTGATGATAGAGCTCTTCCCTACTCCCGAGTTGCCGCTGAACAATGCAGTCTTTCCACGCAACTCATCGCGCAGCAAGTCCAGCCCCTCACCTGTCATCACCGACATGGGCACAACAGTGTAACCAATACTCCTATATAAATATATAACTGCCTCAAGCAACTCGCGGTCCTCGGGCTCGGTGAGCAAGTCAATCTTGTTGAAAACAATAGTCACTGGCACGTTATAGGCCTCGGCAGTAGCAAGGAAGCGGTCAATAAAGACGGTACTTGTCTCGGGATTGACGAGCGTGACCACGAGAACCGCCATGTCAAGGTTGGCGGCAAGAATCTGGAATTCGCGCGAGAGATTACTTGCACGGCGAATGATATAGTTGCGGCGAGGCAATATCGAGCGGATGAACGCTGTGCCATCATCCTTAACCTCAATTTCCACATTGTCGCCCACTGCCACAGGATTAGTGCAACGGAAACCCTTCAAGCGCAGGTTTCCCTTGATTTTGCAGTTGCACTCGGTACCATCGGCTGTGCGCACAATGTACCAACTGCCTGTGTTCTTTATTACCAGTCCTTGTGTCAAAGCCTATATTTTTGTACAAAGGTAGTGTAAGTTCAGAGAAAAACCAAAATTGTTTGAGTTTTTCCTTAACGCTGCCATACTTTGGCACAGCCAACCTAGTACAATTTCTTCAAAATATCGGCAAAATAGCATTTTTTCTCAAAAAAAGCTCGTAAGGCTTTACAATATTGGAATAAAATGATTATCTTTGCTTTTTGATATTATTAAGTAGAACATTTAATAAAAACCTCTCAAATATATGGAAAAGAAATATATTCCCGATTCCGAGATGATTATCAACGATGATGGTTCCATCTTCCACATTCATCTGAAACCCGAGCAGCTCGCCGACAACATCATCATCTGCGGTGACCCTAGTCGTGTGAACATGATTGCTTCTTACTTCGACACCAAGGACTTTGAGGTGTCGAGCCGTGAGTTCCACACCATTGGTGGCACCTACAAGGGCAAGCCCATCATGGCATTGTCACACGGCATTGGCGGCGACAATATCGACATCGTTGTCACCGAGCTCGACGCGCTCGCCAACGTTGACTTCGCAACTCGCACCGTTAAGGACGAGCACCGCACACTCAACATAGTGCGCATTGGCACCAGCGGTGGCTTGCAGCCATATGTTCCCGTAGGAACTCCCGTTATTGCTGCAAAGGCGCTTGGTTTTGACGGCGTGATGAACTACTATGCTGGCCGCAACGAGGCTTGCGACCTGGAGTTTGAGCGTCAATTCTGCGAGTTCGTGAAATGGAACCCATTGTTCTGCAAGCCTTACATCGTTGAGGCCGACCCAACACTCGTTGAGAAGATTGGTCGTGACGACATGGTACGCGGCTACACTATCTCGGCTGTAGGATTCTATGGGCCACAGGGACGCGAGGTGCGTCTGCCACTGGCAGAGCCTGAGCTGAACAAGCGCATCGAGGCATTTGAGTATGACGGTGGCCACATCACCAACTACGAGATGGAAGGCGCCGCATTGCAAGGCCTCTGCAAACTCATGGGCCACCGCGCCATCACCATCTGCTCAATCATCGCCAACCGCGTTGCAACAGTTGCCAACCCCAACTACAAGACTGCTGTCAACGACCTGGTGAAGACCGTCATCGAGCGACTTATGGCCGACTAATAACTCCTAAAAACAAACGTAAAAATCGGGACGCATCACTGATGTGTCCCGATTTTCACTTTCTCACCAGTTGTTCTGTTCTGGTGTAATCTTGATGGAGATTGTTTTAAGGTGATTTAACTCACCATTTTTTAGTTTGCAATAAAGCCTTCAAGTCCTGGTTGGTCGATTCCAGTGGGCGTGTAGGCCCTTGCAAATTGCTTGAGGAAATTGATGGTTGACAGCCTTGGTCCCATCTCTACTTGCTCCTCATGTGTGTCAAATTTTAATTCTTCGGTGTAGTTTTCTTGCATAGGCAGCCTTTCTGTTATAAGTTACATCTATATAACGCACTTAACCACCTATTATTATTTAAAATAGAGATATTTTTTCAAAAAAGTTATTAACAATTTAGAGGGGAGGCATGAGAGGCAAAAAATGACTGAAAAAACATGCATTCTGCCTTGATCAAGGAAACTGTAGTTTGTTCTTTTTGAACACATCCACATCGATTTGCTTGAGACCGCAATTGTCGAGTGAGCGATACTCGTTGTGGTCATTAATATAGAGGCGTTTGTGCCCCTTAAACGCCTTGTTGCTTAATGCAAGAGCATCCTTCTTATAAGGAGTATTCACACCGCTCAGGTCAAGCAAGGTGTGGAATACCACCATATTGGTCGACACTGGCACCTGTGCATGGGCCTTAAGTTGAGCAACAGCATCAGGATGTTGCTCGGCAAAACTCTGCGATGTCCAAACCAGCAATGGCACACGCAGTTGATAATAGGTTGGAATTGGTGATGCATGGAGGAAGCGACCGCGGTTGTCGTCAAATATATCCTCGCCATGGTCGCTAGTGAAGACCACCGCACTGTTCACACCCTTGGCATCAACCTCACGAATGATAGCCGCGAGCACTTTGTCGGTGTTACGTATGGTATTGTCGTAGGCATTGATAAGTTCGCGACGATAAACTCTCTCGGCCGAAATCACATTATCAGGCTTGAAAAATGCCTCATTGCGTGGATATCTATCCTTATAGTTGAAATGCGAGCCATACATGTGCACCACGATGAAGAGTTTGCCACCATCATATTGCTCAAGGCGCTTCTTCACACAATCTACGAGTTCATCGTCATAGTTGCTCACCCTTAGTTCCATGAGCGACACTTTGTCCTTGAGGAACTTCACCTCTTGAGCCTCGCTACCGAAGGCATCGATAAATGAGCGGTTGCGCTGCTGGTTGCTGTAGAAAGCAGTCTTGTAACCCACCTCATTAAATGCTGTGATGATGCCCTTGCGGTAATAAAGACTGTCGTAGGCCTCACATCCGGCACTCGACATCAATGTTGGAACACTCTTATGGGTAGTGTTCGACATGGTTATAGCATCGCGATACACAACCAGGTTATCAAGGGCCGACGATCCAGGATTGGTGTTGCGATTGTAGCCGTAGAGGCTCCAATTGTCGGCTCTTGAAGTCTCACCTATCACAAGCACATAAATCTCGGGCACGCTGTCGTTGCGAGTCGTCGTTGCATGATAGGTAAAATTCCTTGAGGTTTCGTCATATTTCGACTGCTTGATGGCACGCTGGATAGCCAGCCCCATATTGTAGGTGCCATTGATGGGGAACACATCGTCTTGAGCCCTGAAGCCCTTGTCGACCATATAGTTTGCTGCAAGCAGCACCAACCCTGCCACAAGCAAGGGGATGCTCCAGCGACGCTGCGTGCGACGGAACTTGTCGCTCATCGTAGTCTTAGCACGAAGCGACACTATCGACATTGCTATGCCAAAGCCATAAAGCCCTATCACAAATATCACAGCAACGAGCAAGTTGGCAAGCAACTCGGTAGCCTCGCCTGGATTGGTGGTTAGCACATTGAGGAACATATCCACCGCAATTGGCGACTCGCCATAGAGCCACAGCAACACTATCTGGAAAGCGTCAACAAACATAAACCAGAACAGCCACCAAAACATCTTTCCCGGCTTGCGAGCCCATGTGAAAGCCCAGGCATAGAAGCCTAGAGGCAATACTATTTGGACAATGCGAGTCAGCAACGATGTTGACTCGGTAAAAAACATGATGAAATTGGGCAATATCACCATGAAAAGGAAAAGCCAGTAAATGTAATGCTGGTTGGTAAATATATGTTTGAATTTCTTCATTTATTCAGTTGTTGTCTCCAAAAAACCTGCAAAGTTAATAATTTTTACCGAAAACAAGAGTGTTGTTGGCGGGAAATGTGTAATTTTGCCGTTGCTAAACGAGGCTTACGCAATGAAGAATTTATACCTACAATTATGGTTGACGTTCATGAAGATTGGCGCGTTCACCTTTGGTGGTGGATGGGCTATGATTTCGATTATCGAGCGTGAGATAGTCGACAACCACAAGTGGATTGCCAAAGACGAATTTCTCGACCTGCTCGCCATTGCGCAAGCGATGCCCGGCATCCTAGCCGTGAACATTGCCGTGGTGATTGGCGATCGCCTCAAGGGAGTGAAGGGCAGCATGGCTGCTGCTTTCGGCACAATTCTGCCTTCGTTCCTCATCATTCTTGCCATCGCCATTTTTCTCACACCCGATACCATCAAGAACAACGAGGTGCTCACTCGCATCTTCAAGGGCATAAGGCCCGCCGTGGTGGCTCTTATCATTGCACCAGTAATCACCACAGCGCGAGCCGCAAAAATTAACTGGAAGACCATCATCATCCCTGTTGCGGTGGCCTTACTCATCTACTCGGGATTACCTGTGGTCTCCAACCCAATCCTCTACATCGTGCTGGGAGGAATAGGCGGCTACATCTACTACACTCACGTTACCCTTAAGCAGCGAAAGGAGGGTGAGCAATGAGCATCTACCTGAAGTTGATATGGGCTTATCTGAAGATTGGACTCTTCGGTTTTGGAGGTGGCTATGCCATGTTATCCCTGGTGCAGAACATAATTGTGGAAAACGGCTGGCTAAGCAGCCAAATGTTTACCGACATCGTTGCAATCTCGCAAATGACGCCTGGCCCCATTGGCATCAACAGCGCCACCTACATCGGTTATGTGACAACGGGCAACGTGTGGGGATCAATAATTGCCACACTGGCAGTTGTATTGCCGCCCTACCTGCTCACGCTCTACGCCAGCCACTACATCTCACGCCACAGCGACAGTACCATCATCAAGGGCGCTTTCATGGGGCTGAGGCCAGTGGTTGTAGGACTGATTGCCAGTGCCGCGTTACTGCTCATGAACAAGGAGAATTTTGGCATCTCAGGCTCCAGCGACCAGCTTATTTCAATCATCATCTGCATCGCATCGTTCTGCACAGTTTATTTCACCAAGATTCACCCCATTATAGTAATTATTGCGGCAGGCATCGCCGGATTCTTCCTCTTTTAAAAATGTTCTGTCAGTTGCAACTGACAACCAACAACTGATAACTATATGAAATATCAAGACGCTATCAACTATCTCTTCAGCCAGCTCCCTGCCTTTGAGCGACAGGGTGCGAGTGGTTACAAACCAGGACTGGGCACAGCCATTGCCCTCGACGACTGGCTGGGAAACCCTCATCAAGCCTACCCATGCATCCACGTGGCGGGAACCAATGGCAAAGGTTCGGTGGCCAATATGCTTGCTGCCACACTGCAGGCGAGCGGATATCGCGTGGGGTTGTTCACATCGCCTCATCTGGTGGACTTCCGCGAGCGCATCCGCGTGAACGGCGAGATGATTGGCAAGCGCTCGGTGAGCCACTTCGTGGAGCGATGGATGGATAGTGGGCTCACGTGCGAACCGTCGTTCTTTGAGTTGACGACAGCGCTGGCGTTTGAATATTTCAAGAAACAAAAGGTGGACTATGCCGTGATTGAGGTGGGCCTTGGTGGCCGTCTCGACAGCAGCAATATCATCACGCCCATCTTGAGCGTGATTACCAACATCTCTATTGACCACACGCAGTTCCTGGGCAACACGCTCACCGAGATTGCCAGCGAAAAGGCCGGCATCATCAAGCCAAGCGTTCCAGTGGTGGTGGGCGATGCTTCGCAGCCCGAGGTGCGCAAGGTATTTGAGGACACTGCTCGTGAGTGCCACTCCCCTATCATCATCGCCAATGATGAACCTCTTGTTGAGAACTCGGCAAAAAATGCCGATGGCACTTTGTCAATCTTCGCCAACGGTTATGACAGCACTCTCACTTGCCAACTTAGCGGAGACTATCAAGTGGCAAATGTCAACACCGTGCTTCATGCCATCGAGGTACTGAAGAAGAACGGCGTGAAAATCAAGAAAAACGCAGTAAAAAAGGCTTTGGCGCAAGTGTGCCAATACACTGGATTCATGGGCCGCTGGATGGTTATTGGCAATAATCCCACTGTGATTTGCGACGCGGGGCATAACGCTGGCGCGTGGACCATTCAGTCGCAGCAACTGCGAGAGCTGGAATGTGACAAGTTGCACATGGTGCTCGGTTTCTCGGCCGACAAGGACATCGACACAGTGCTTGGCATGATGCCAAAGGACGCAACCTACTACTTCACGCAAGCCCAATCGTCACGCTCGATGAAAGCCGAAGCGCTGCAAGCTCTGGGAGCAAAGCACGGATTAAAAGGTGAGGCCTACCCCATCGCACTCAATGCCTATAGGGCAGCAATAAAAGCTGCCAAGCCAAGTGATGCTGTATTCTTGGGTGGCAGCTTCTATGTTCTAGGTGATTTGTTCAAACACCTGAAAATATAAAAATGAGGCTCAATTGAGTCTCATTTTTTGTAAAAAAGCAGTGGAGTTATAAGCCGGGTTATGTGGTCGCTACCCGTGGGTAACGCCGCTTGTCATTTATCTGTCTGGACGTGTTGCCACGCCAGTATAGCAGTCTACCCCCCGCCAATAGACGAGCAGCCCTGACGGTATACTTGACCTTGCAACTCGCAGGTAGTGCGGCGCGCCATGTCGCCGTGGCGCCCGGTGGGCTCTTACCCCGCCTTTTCACCCTTACCACCGTGAGGTGGCGGTTGTTTTCTGTCACCTTAACCCTGAGGTCACCCCCAGCTTCCCGTTAAGAAATGCGATGCTCTGTGTTGCCCGGACTTTCCTCTCATGCTCAAGGCATGAGCGACAAGCCGCTCCACTGCTTGATGTCAAATCGTGTTTTGCGGCTGCAAAGGTACATCTTTTTTATCAAACTATTGCCAACTATTAAAAACATTTTTATTGTCTTCAAAACATTGACCAGTGAACCTAGGCCCACTGGTCAATTATGGAATCATAAATATTTCCGACATCTAATGTCTGACATTTAGAATGCCTTGAAGCTCATGTCAAGCGACTTCACGCTGTGAGTAAGAGCACCCACCGAGATATAGTCTACGCCGCATTCGCCATAGGCGCGCAGGGTGTCGATGGTGATGCCGCCACTCGACTCGGTCTCAACCTGGCCGTCAACGATTTTCACAGCCTCACGGGTGAGTTCGGGGGTGAAGTTGTCAAACATCACGCGATCTACTCCACCTGCGGCAAGTGCTTCGCGCAACTCGTCAAGGTTGCGTACCTCAATTTCAATTTTCAGGTCCTTGTTGTTCTCCTTGCACCAACGTTTTGCACCCTCAATGGCAGCAGTGATGCCGCCAGCAAAGTCCACGTGGTTATCTTTCAAGAGAATCATGTCAAAGAGGCCTATGCGGTGGTTGCATCCGCCACCAATCTTCACTGCATCCTTCTCCATGATGCGCATGCCGGGAGTGGTCTTGCGGGTGTCAAGCACCTTGGTGTGAAGGCCTTCAAGTTCCTTCTGGTAACGAGCGGTTACAGTAGCGATGCCACTCATGCGCTGCATGATGTTGAGCATCAAGCGCTCGGTCTGCAGCAGCGACTGCACCTTGCCCTCAACAATGAAAGCGATGTCGCCTGGTTTCACATGGGCACCGTCCTCGATGTAGGTTGTCATCTTGAGCTCGGGGTCAAATTTATCAAACACCTTCTTTGCCATCTCCACACCAGCGAGGATTCCTTCCTCCTTGATTATCAAGCGCGAACGCCCCATCTCATCGGCAGGTATGCTGCACAATGTGGTTGCGTCACCGTCACCAATATCCTCGGCAAATGCCAGGTCAATCAACTCATCAATCAGTTCGTCTCTTGTTTTCATAACTTATATATTTTTTATCTGCTACAAAGTTACAACTTTTTCTCAATAAAACAATATCAACGTGGCATAATGAGATTAGTTGTAAGGGTTAAGTATATAGTAGGTCAAGCCGGCACGCGTCTATAGGTTTAATCTGTTGTTTCACAAGAAAAGCGGTTGATTCACACCACAAAGGTAAACCAACCGCCTTCCCCCTCAAAAGACACGGGAGTTAATTATGAAATAGTTAGTTTTTCACAACATTCTTTGGTCCATTGATGTGAATATACACAATACCTTCGGTATCCAAATCAATCAAGGCACGACCATATTTGTCGCCTCCGTCAAAGACTACGACAAGTTTTTTGTCAATATAATTAATATAATTATGGTCTTTCAAATTTGCTTTCGCAACCAGATTGATATAAATCAAGCGGTGGCCATTGCGTTTGACTCCAAAATATTGCTTGGCGTAGTTTTCGAGCGGCATAGGTCCTGTACCAGGCAGATATGCTCTCCGAGTTATTTCACGGTCAAGGAGCCATTTTGCTCTCCCAATATCAGTTTGTTTTAACTGGTAGAACTCTCCTTGCAAATCTTTGTTATATTTTTGTGCAATCAGGAACTCACTCTCAGGCAACACATAATCAAGAGAATCCATTCGAATAATACCAATTACATTAAAAGAGCTTGTCAAATAATCGGGAGCATTCTCATCTGTTTCAAGAACTACTGTCATTGGCTGGCGACCGTCGGCAACAATTTCTTGTGGCTTAAGTCCAGGGCATGACACAGTGAGAACAGTGCCATCGGTAACGCAAATGCTGAACTTGCCATCAAAATCAGAAGCAGTGCCGTTTTTTGTGCCTTTCGCACAAATATGCGCTCCAATAACTGGCTCTCCATCTTCGGCACTCAGAACCTGACCTGTCACGATGTTTCTCTCAAGCCAAATCTCGAAGCAGTTGCCTGATATTCGCCCTTGAATAGTCTTGTAAGATGGATGCTCGACTCTAAGTGATTTGTCACTTTCCTTAATCTTTGTGATATTGAAATAACCTTTAGAATCGGTGACGACGCTATTGCCCGATGGCAGTGCCGTGACTGTTGCACCTTGCAGGGCCTTCTCGTCTTCATTACAAACAGTGCCAAACACCCCTTGTGGCAGATTCTCGCCACAACAGTAACCAGACACGAAGTTGTATAAAGATATTCTTAACTGCTGAGCATCAACTGCCACCTCTATTTCATCGCAGTCTAAGACTTTCACAGATAAAGTGTCTCCCAGTTGCGCCTCTATGTTAAAATGCCCATCTATATCAGTCGCTACACCTATATTGGTACCTTTAAGACGAACGTAAACGCCTTTAAGTGGTTCCTTATCAAAAGCCGATACCACCACGCCTGTAATCGTCTTGGGCGATGAAACACCCAGACTTGCCGACTGCGCCGCCACAGTGAAGCCCATGGCGCAAACCATCAGCAATATAGCCCATATTTGAAATTTTCTTGCCATAATAATCATTCTTCGTATTTAGAAATCATTACTGTTTTGATTTTGTTTCTCCAAACCCAGACCTGAAGTCCGATTGAATCAAATTCATAAACATGCTGATTTTGCCCTCTATCGTCATTTACAGGGATATAGATTACATCTTCATCATCGGGCTCTTTTTCGACAATAGAAACAAACTCTTTGAAATCCAGTCCAATAAGTTCAATGCCTTTATATATGCAAGATGATGAGCAACGAATGGTATTTATTATTCCGTCTAATTCACACCAAACGTCGATGTCATCATTTATAAAATGATATGAATCATTGGTAAATGTTGACTCATGATACGTCTCTTTTGTGTGTTCGCGATCCAAGTAGTTATATATATTTGAACCAAGAACAAAATCGCCATATCCAACGTTGGGGGTTAAACCGATATTCATATCTTTCATCCTCACTTTATCTCGCATTTGACATCCATTTGCGTCAGAGCATTTATCCACTCCGCACGCTTGGATTTAATAGACTCAAGAAATGGCATTATATCGTCACCATAGGCTCTAGTGCTTATGAAATTAAGCTGTTGTGCTTTTTTGCCATTGATTATAGCCGTTTTATAGTGGTGAATATCCCACTCCAGTAAGTTAAGAGTCTTGCCGCTGCCATCGCTCACGAGAAAATCCAGGATATATTCTCCGTTGTTTTCAAGCACTTGGTAATTGCAGCAGGCATCGGTTTTTGCTCTTTCTTCGAGTTCGTCAACCTTCATTTGCACTGCCAGCTCTGGAGTTACTTCTTCGGCCAAGACAACTGCTACAGTGAACATTTGGCTATAGTTGTCGAACGTCTCATTCTCAGGAATCCATTCTTGGAGATAGTACAGCTCCATAGGATGAGTGCTCCATCTTAGCACCATTTTCTGGCCATTAAACTCGATGGTGTTACCTACGTTAAGATAGTCAACTATTTCTTGCGAACTCATTGAGACACAAGAAAACATAACGAGCAGTAGTGTGATGATCTTTTTCATTTTTTTCTTCTTTAAGCTGTGGAACAATGGTGTCGTTTTGAAAAAACAAGCAGTTTTACTCACTGTCCTTGCCTTTAACTGTAATAGGGATTGTGAGCCAAGTTGTCACAGGGTCACCATTCGCATAATGTCCAGGTTTTGAAAACTTTGGAAGTTTGCGGATGGCATCAATGACATATTTGTCAATTGCGGGATTTGTGGACTTTTCTATTTTTACTTCGCCTATGCTACAATCCGTTAAAATGCTGAACATTACCACCACTTTTTCATCGGAACTTCCAATCAATTCTTTGGGAATTTCTATGTTTTTTACAATAGAATCCAATAATGCTTGTTGACCGTTAGGAAACTCAGCTGTTTCATAAAACGATGTTACTTGCCCTTCAGCCACACTCCCCACTATAGGTAAAACAACATTATTATTTTTCTTTTTCTTCTGTTTATGTGTCCGATGTTGTTTTACGTTCTTTTTCCTTTCACTTGGCACTGGAGATGGACTTGGACTTGCCGTTGCAACGCCGCTCAATGCCAGGCTTAGCCCAGCAACGATCACTGCCTTTCCAAGCGACTGACGAAGTCGCAGTTGTCGCTCTAACCAACGCATTTCGCTCTCACAGGCAGGACACGTGCCAGCGCAGTCACCATTGTGCGAGCACTCAATTGGAGTGTAGTCAATATCATTAGCCTGGGCAATTTCTTTACGAATGCCCTTCAGCGTCTCACAAATATGCTTTCCTTGTTTCATCTCAATAAATTTTTGTTCTCAAAGCTGTGCTTCTTTTGAGGGCGGCGTTTCTCACTTAAATTTCTTGAACTCCTTGGCGAGGGTGTTGCGCAGAGTGGCGCCGTCCATATTGAGGTATTTTTCCATCCAGTCGATGGTGCCGAGAGCCTCTTTGTTGCGTTTGTAATAATCAACAACTTGCATCATCACCTCGCAGTACATTGCCTCGTCGGTCTCTTTCACGTTGAAATCAATGGCGTGTTCAGTCATGGCTGCCATGTAGGCTGCCATCAGCTCAATGTGTCCTGGCATTTGTTCGGTATCTAGTCTAAACGTGAACTCATCGGTGTTCATCGACCAAATAATCAAGAATTGCATGACCTGCTTTTGAGTGATGTCATCGGGATTGACAGGCTGCTCAAGGTACCACTTCGCTAGCCGCAGTGCGTCATCGCGGTGCTGGCGGCAGCCCTCGGCGGTCTCTACATCTTTTACGCTAGGGACATCGAGTTCGTGAGTCTTAAACAACTTTGTCATCACAGTTGGTTCTTCCTCGGTGGGAACGAAACGGTTCTGGACAAACCAAGCCCCGAACTTATTGAGTTCGGCCTCGCCTTCTTTGGTGTCGGCCCATTGATTAGTCTCGGCTTCGGCCCCAGGTGACATAAGCCACATGTTGTAGGCCATCCAGTGCCCATTCTTGATGAGCTTGCGGTGATAATCGAGCAGCGACAGGTTATAATAGCCTGGTGCCACCGAGTCGATGTGCGCGAGCGCATCTTTGCGCAGGTCGGCAATCATCTCCACAGTGAGCTTCTTGGTCTTCATGAAATCGATAAGTGCTGACGACTTCAAGGTTCCCATCTCATACATCAAGGGGAAAGGCACCTGAATGTCGGTAGTGTCGCTATCAATATAAATATTGTTGTTCTTAGTCAAAGTGACATGCGCCTTGTTCTCGCCTTCTATCTTAATGTTCTCTTGGAAGAGGTTGTAGATGAGCTTGCCCATCTCCTCGGCACGCTCTGTGCCAGGCTGCAGATTGCACACAACCTCGCCATAAACGATGGCCCATAGTGGCTCGGTAGATTGAGCATAGAGCAGTGCCAGACGGTAGTAGTTGCTGGCAAAGTCGGGCTGCACCTCCACTCCACGCATATAACACTCGACCGCCTCGTTGTAGCGCTGATGCATCATGTGGATGTTGCCCTTCTCTAGATAGAGGTAACCCGAATTGGGGAAACGCTTGAGACCTTCATCATAGGTCTTCACTGCCGCTTCGGGATCACCCAGCACATCCTGTGCGTTGCCCACCAGCTGATAGAGCTGAGGCTCACTTTCGGGGTGCTTATAGAGCTTGGGACCATCCTTGACGATGCGCTTGAAGTCGCCAGCGAGATAGTAGGCATAGAGCCGTTCGTACTCAAGGATGTAATTGTCCTTATACTTCTTGCACAAGTCGTCAAAAATCTTTATGGCATCTTTAGGTTTGCCACTATCCATGAGGCCAATAGCCTCATCTAGTTGCACACGGTCGTTGTCGTTGATCAGGTCAATAGACTTCTGCGCCTGAGCCCCAAGCGACCAAACCACGGCGCACAGCAAAATCAATATACGCGAAAAGGTTTGTTTCATTTCTTATGCCAATTATAAACGTTTGTTTTTATCTCATCAGGAGCAAATACTCTTTTATATGTACTGTATTTTGTTCCGCAATATTTAAGCAATAACTCAAGTTGAAATGAGACTTTTCCATTTTTTGTCAACTTTTTGGGAAGGTGCTTCTTGTATAAAGCGAACTGTTTCTTGACCGATTCATTTGGAGCCAGCTTATAAATTGTTTTGCCTGCAAATTCAGCAGACTCTACATCAGCAACCCAATTACATGGACGATAATCAATATCCCAAATATCTGATTTGATATATACCCTGAAGAATTGCAAACAACAATCATCTTGTTTTGGCAAATATACACCAAGAGTATCATTTGTTAGATTCTTGTACTCATAAGTGATTATATAACTTTTTCTCGTTTCACTCACTTTTGTAATTTGCCAAGTGACTAATGAATCTACAATCTCAAGATTAGAATCTTTGAAATATTCATTATATTTATATTCACATCTACTATCCTCAACTTGCGAAGGAGACCTCTGCGCCTGTGCCCCAATGGACCACACCATGGCGCACAGCAAAATCAATATGCGAAGAAAGGATGTTTTCATAATTGTTTCTTATTAGTTATTCTTCTGTTGGATATTTTGTCTCTCCCATTGGGGTGGGCTTCTTTGATTTACTTAAAAAGGCGAGAATGAAGTCGACGAACTGCTGCTCGGTGACATCACCCGTCAGTCCATCATAGCTCACATGGCTCGCATTGTCACGTGTCATGCCGCCAAACACCCAGCACTTTTCAAGATTTGTGATGTCACCAAAGTTCATCGTCTTCTCAAGGGTGTAGTAGGCACACTCTTTGGTCTTAGAATTTATCAGCGCCGCCGAGTAGAGGCACAGCGGCATCTCAGTGGGTTCTGGGAAACGGTAAACAATAATCTCTATCGAGTCGTTAAGATGGTGGACATTCGAAGAAATGTCTTTCCAGTCCCACTCGTAATTAGTGATATATAGAGACCCAAGAGATAATTGCCATTCGACTATATCGTTTAGTATGTCTTTTTCAAGTCTACCTTTCTCATAACGCCACACCATAGAAGGGATAGTACGGAATTGAAACTCATACATACTCATTGAGTCTCCTTCCTCGATGTTTTTTAATATTTGATTTACTTCACCGACTACTCGGTCGTCTTTTATGCTTTCTAGGAGTTCGCGAGCTTTCTGGCGGTCAACATCTGTCGACCAGCCGTTGAAGTAGTACTTTGCTAACTGATATTTAGCAGCGTCTTCAGCATTTTCACTATCGACTGCCATCTTTAAGTAGCGAAACGCCTCATTCAAGTCACGCTTCACAACATCTCCATTTTCATAGTAAAATGCAACAAACATTTGAGCTTTGTCAAACCCATTATCAGCAGCCTCCTTATACAAATTGAAAGCCTGGAGTGAGTCAACTTCAACGCCATCGCCTCTCTCATAGAACATAGCAAGAAATGTCATTGCCGATTTATTTCCTTTCTGAGCAGAGCTTTTAAGCCACTTTATAGCCTCCTGGTGATCTTCGGCAACACCCACACCGTCATGATAACAAATCCCTAGCCACAACTCGCCATAACGGTTACCTTTGTTTGCTGCATCTTGGATTAGCTTGAAAGCTTCATCCCAGTTTTCCTCAATACCGTCACCATGTATATAGCGACAAGCAAGATCCACCTGGCAATTAAGGTTTCCCATTGCCATTGAGTCGCGCAACTCCTGTATCGATTGTGCATTGGCATTAAAACTAAATGCCAGCGCCAGAAAAGCAAATATCAAAAGAATCTTTTTCATATCATTTTTGTTTTAGGTTGTTACTATATATTTTCAACGCCACTAAGTTAGTCAATTTTCTTGAGAACTATGCGTTGGTTATAGTGTTTTTCCACATTTTTCTCAAACTCTTGAATCTTTTGGTAAATGCTGGCGGGCCATTTGCCAGAGTGCTTCTCGAGGCGAGAAATGACCTTTACGGTCTTGCCATCGGGTACAACAGCCCAAGTGAAAGTGCCAAAAGGTTCCTTAACGACCAATGCCTCGGGCTTGTTCTCCAACTCGTAGCCATCAGGGATAATGAAGTCTATCTCTTCCTCATCAACATAGCCATACCAGATAATGACATCCTGCTCATGCTTCTCGTCTTTCTTCACAGCGCGGTATTTCTTGTGCATAGGGTTGGCTGGGACGAAAATCCTGTTTCCAGTGACGGTGCCATAATGTATGTTTTCCAACTCAGCATTAATGGTCATGCATGGAGCGCTCAAGGGATTTTTTTCTTCGACAATTGACGAAGTTTTGAACGCGCCACTAGGGGCATAAATCATGCTTAGAAGTTTCTCTCTGAACTTTTTCTCCTCAAAATATCGAAGGGGAATCTTGTCTTCATATTGCCTATAAAACGACTTCTGCACAATGCCCATCGATGCGGTGCCATCGGCAGCAAGGTTGACGGCAACCCGGCTTTGCTGAAGGTTCAGACTGTCGGCATATTGTGGCAGAGTGACAAACTTCCCACCTCCGGGAGTTGCCAATAAAGCATCATGACCGGCAATGTCCTCGTGCACATACCCAAGAGGCAGCGACGGGTTGGTACATTCCACCCAAATCGTGTCGTTGCCTTGTGGCACACACAAGATTGCGTGATTGCACTGGTTGGAGTTGGCGAAGTCAGGAGTTAACCTCCTGTTCTTAGTGCTGATAATCGTGAAATAAGACGGAATGCCCACCACATCAAGCATGGCACGCATATAGTTTGACAAGCCCTTGCAATCTCCAAAACCAGTCTTTTGAGTATAATCAACAGGCAGAGGCTTCAACCCGCCAATTCCCAGCTGAATGCTCACATAGCGTGTGGTCTTCTCGAGGTAACGATAAAGCACATCTATTTTAGAGAGGTTGCTGGTGCAGGTGTCGGTCATCGCATGGATTTGCCGCTCAAAATCGGGAGAGAACTTAAAATCTTTTGACGCCAGGTTGTAAATCCATCCGCCAAACTCTTTCCAGTTGGTGCGCTTGCCATCAACACCACGATATCGAAAAGTGGGTGAAGCGAAAAACACCAGTGGCACTCTTTCACTCAACGATGCTGAATACGATCCTCTATCGCCAAACTCTAAATTGCTTGCCTCTACAAAGTATTCTTTGCCTCCGTCAGCTGTTGTTGACTGTTGAATCTCACTGTCAAAGTTGATTTTTTTATACTCACAATCCATACCTTTGGGCAGTGTTAATGTGTAGGATGCATGCTCTACTTTCACATCGTAACTGTTGTAAGGATATGGAATAAACGATGGGTAGGTTATCCATCCGCCGCTCATGTCAATCTGCCACTCCCAAGTGATGGTGATGGGATAGCATGGCGGAGTGTAGTCAAGAACCATTCTGAACACATCGGTGGTAAAATTCTCTGTTAGCTCGTTCTTGATCAACTCGTTCTTTTTGAACTTGTGCAGCACTTTGCCCTGTGAATCGACTGCCGTGCCCTCAAATTTTGCAAGCTTCTCGTAAGGACTACACATGATAGCGGTGCTTGCCATATCCTTCCCTCGCTCGTTCATGATAGTGAAGCTCAGCTTCTCGTTTACTGTTGCATTAGTCATGTCTTTGACATTAACAACAGTAGCAGCGTCGTTCACGACAATCATTTGAGCCTTGACAGTTGTCACGACCAACAAAGAAACCAGAAATATGAACACATTATGGGTTCTCATGGCTGTTATTGTTTTTTCCTGAGAACAATAATGTCCTTGCTGTGTTTCTGCATATCGTCAAAGAACATTTTCACGCCAACATATTCTTCTGGAGCATAAAGCAAGCGATTGTTAGTCAGGCGGCATGAAACATTGATGGTTTTTTCATTTACCTGCGAGAGAACCTTCAAGGCCAGTCCGTTGTTCTCGGTAATCAGAGCTATGGGTTTGGGCGTTTCTTCCACTTCCCACCCGTCAGGAATAGTGAAAACGATGCTGATATTGTGGTTCTCCTGATATGGAAGGTCGACGGGAAGGATGCGTGTCTCACTCTTGAATGGCGATTCACTGATAAGCGGGAAAATAAGCTGATTAACATAAATGTGGTCACCAGTGCACGTCTGCTGCTGAGTGAAACTCATCGTCTCCTTTACAGATTTGGTAAAATCGTCAATATCCTCAATGGAATAATCCTGGATTTCGATATTGTCATTCTTAAATCGTTCCTGTAGAAACTCAGCCTCATCTTTTGCGTCGCGGTAATCGTCACGTATGTCGTCGGCTTCGGCATCTTGATATATGCTTTTGCGTGTCGCTGTCACCAAGCCGTTCTCGTCAATACTGGCAGTAATAACAGAACGAGATGAGGCGATGCTCTTGGTTGTCAAGTCAATCCACCAGTCATGGATCTTGGGGTGAACGATGCGGGCATTGTTCACTACCATGAGAGGATTGAGCACATTTATTCCGCTGTGCTCAATTGAGCAGTCAACGCAGTCAAAGTTCTGCCCATTGGGAATGACCACGACTGTTGTCGAAAGAGTCTCCATACTAGGACGCGTTGGCATGAAAGGTCCCTCGTCACGGGTACACAGCACTGCGGGATGGGCTTCGACGCCAGCATCATTGAGCATTGCCGTGAGCATCAGGTTGAGAGTAGTATTGCTTGCCGAGCCTTCCTTCAATGCTTTAGATGCAGAGCTTCCTGAAAGAGTGATTTTCTCATTCCATTTCACGCGTGACCTCAACAGTCTGATGATGGCGTTTATCTTCTCAGTGCGGTCGGTTATGTCATATATCCCAGCCTCCTGCATCTCTTTCTTGAGAGGATTCTTCTTCATCACATCACCGAAGTCATCGTCATTGAGCAGTTGCTTGTCTATATCATCCCAATTGACAGCAAAACTCTTATAGGCAACACCAGGGATAGCTATACCCACTATCTCAAAAGCCACTTTCTGGCCATAGACCATGGGATTGAAAACAAATGGTTCCTTCTTTAATGCAGGCAAATTCTTGCCATGGATCTCATATCGCTCACCATTGCATGTTATGGACTGGGTCCCCTCATGGAAAGACATGTTCACTGTTTTTTTATTAACGTCAAGATTATAGTGTCCTGTCGTGTTCAAACTTTGCCGGAACCACTCAGGAATGGTGATTTCATAACTTGTGTAGGCGACAGGAATGGAACTCTGAACAACCCAGTCACGCACATTAAAATAAAAGTCGCTGTTGATAGTGTACTCATATTCTATCACAGTCCCCGTTTCCACCTTAGGAAACGTCACTTTCATCACTCGACGCGTCTTGCTGATGTCTTCATGAGTTATCATGTCCTTCGACACCTTATCTTTCACGACTTTGCCGTTAACTAGGTTGAATGACGTGCCCTTGAAGCTCTCAATCTCCTCGCGGCTGCCAAGTTTGTTGCCATTATAATAGTAAGGAATGGCAATGTTGGCTTGATCTTTCCCTTCATTTTTCAAAATCTTGATACGACACTTCACTTGGTAATACAGTTTAAAGTCTCCGGCCACAATATCATAGCGTTGTGAGGTGGTTTTGCACAGCACTACCGCCTCGGCTTCAGGGTCAAGAGAATAGCTGGTCATGCTCATCTCCTCCTGGGTGGGATTGCCCCACTTGAGATTAGGCTTTTCAAGAGACTGAGCACTGGCGGTTAATGCCAGCGCCATCATTGCCATTATCAAAAAAAATATCTTTTTCATATCATTTTTGTTTTTCGGTCGTTACTATATTTTTTTACGCCACTAAGTTAGTATTAAAAATTCAAAAAGCTGCACCTATCAGTGTCGAAAAGCTGGCTTACGCCAGATTATTTATTTTTTAGATAAAATGCTCACGCTCGCAAAGCATCAAGCAAGCTTGGCTTTATCTCGCTTAATCGCATTTTTCCTGCGTGAGCAGGCTTTACGACGAACTCAGTTCGCAACTTTTTGAATAAAAACTTAGAAACGATAGCCGATTGCGATTTGGGCATTGCCGTTCTTTACTGGATCTTCATCCTTGAAAATCTTAGTAAGCCCCAGAGTGTATCGGGCTTGCACAAAGACATCGCTGGCAATATTGTAAGTAGCACCAAGTCCAAGTCCAAAGTCAAAAGTGTTAGTGTACTTCTTCCTATCGTTGATGTTGTATTCGTCTTTTGTATCTTCCCACTTACCTCGTGTTTTACTATAAACATTAAAACCCACCTGTGGACCAAAATCAATGCTCACGGCTTTAGTGACATAGAATTTCAACATTAACGGCACATTAATGTAGTTTGTGGTATATATATCTTTGTATATTCCCGTTGGAATGCCATGTTCCTTAACGATACCGCCCTGAGAGGCAAATACTACCTCAGGGGCAATAGCAAAGTGATCGCTAGCACGGTATTCCGCAAACACGCCAACCTGATAGTTCAGTTGAACGTTATTGCTATTGTAAAACTTGGTGCCACTGCCCCAAAAATGAGTCAAATCCACGCCCACTTTAGGACCAAAAGTAAATTTCTTCTGCGCCATCGCTGCACCGGCAGTCAACAGCATGCACATCAGTGTGATAGTTATTTTCTTCATACTATTTATTGTTTTAAGTTGTGGCAACCAGCATCAACGCCACAAAGTTAATAATTTACTTGATTTGTAAAAGAAAACGTGAGGCTTTTACCTGCTTTCAACTTAGAGGCATCGCCAAACGCCCAACATAGTAAAAACAGTCTACCTCACGCTTTGCCATTATATCATTCACCTGATAGGTGGATATGGCAAACGAAGGCGTTTTTGACTGTTTCATCCGACTATGTTTAAAAAAATGGCGAATTTCTAAGTTTGGTGAAACACAAACGCATTCTTTATGTCAAAAAGCACTGTGTATAGCCTCTGCTATGTGCTTCAATGTTGCAAATTTAGATTGTTTTTTATTTAAAAGCAAGAAAATCATAAAAATATTAGTTTTAATTTCTCTCAACAAAATTGCATCAATTCTGTTAGCAAGAATATTAGTTGAACTTTCTGGTTGCAAAGTTACAATCAACAGAACTATTTTGCAAGAAAATCGCCCGTGCCTTTACTTTTTGTAACCCATTGTTATTCTTTGTGTTAGGCTGTTTTGAGATGTGCCTTTTCATTTTGTCTTATAAAACTGCACCTATCGTGTCTAAAAGCTGGCTTACGCCAGATTATTTATATTTTCTTTCCATAATTCAATCTGTTTTCTGCCATCCGCAAAGATAGCATTTATTTTAGTGGTATACAAGTGTTTCTTCTCAAAATAATGCTCGTTGCTTTTCGAGAAAATAACAATATCTCCCATCCACATAATTTGTGAGATAAACCTTTTGATTTGTAAATATTTGTTCAACACCGCAGACTACTAGTCCGGTATCAGTCGCCACATTCGTGCATAAATCAAGGCGCAACCACTCTCTCCCCTCTCACCTGATTTCTTTTAATGTTGAAAACCAAATTAGTAATTATATACCTTTGCCCTAACATTACAACAAAAAGTTCTTTGACATACTGCCACCTAGTTATTCCTAGTGGTTCCTAGCCATTCTTATTCCTGAATAAAGTTTACTGATTCCACGTTCTCTCGCAAAGTATCACCTATCGGTGCCGTAAAGCCTAGCAAGCGAGGAGTTTTTTATTTTCGGACTGTCTAAAAATCAGCATCAGTGCAATTTTCCATCAAATTTTCAATAAATTTTAAGCGCAGCGCCCCTCCAGCCTCAAGGCAAACTGATTCCACCGATTCCACTGATTCCACTGATTCCACTGATTCCACTGATTCCACCGATTCCACTGATTCCACCGACAATAAAAATCTTAGCCCGCATCCAAATAATTATCAAAATTTTAGAGCCCCAGGCTCAATAATTTCCACTCCGCAGGAGTGGCAAAAGTTGATTCCACCGATTCCATGTTCTCTCGCAAAGTTGCACCTATCGGTGTCGCAAAGCCTCGCAAGCGAGGAGTTTTTAATTTCCAGATAGTCCAAAAACCTGCATCAGTGCAATTTTTATTAAAATTTTCATTCAACCTTCAGCTCGGGGAGATTCAAAAGCATAAGTCGTGCGAAGCACGGTGTGCGGTCCCGAAGGGATTTGAACTTGACCCAATTTTAAGCGAAGCGCCCTTCCAGCCTCAAGGCAAACTGATTCCACTGATTCCACTGATTCCACCGATTCCACCGATTCCACTGATTCCACTGATTCCACTGATTCCACTGATTCCACCGATTCCATGCACAGCGACATCTTAGCGCGCAGCGCAAAAATAAATATTAGTGCCGTAGGCACCACACTACCAATCTTAGTCCGAAGGACAACAATCTTTAGCGCGCAGCGCGGCCCAACTGAGTCAACTGAGTCAACTGAGTCAGGCGAAACAGGTGAAACAGGTGAACCACCTGAGTCCATGGAATTTTTGTGGAATTACTCGTGATGATAGGGCTCACCGCGGAGGATGGTCATGGCGCGGTAGAGCTGCTCGGTGAAGATGAGGCGTATCATCTCGTGGGAGAAGGTCATCGTGGAGAGAGAAATCTTCTCACTGGCGCGGTTGTAGACCTCAGGTGAGAATCCATAAGGTCCTCCCACGACGAAGACAAGTCGGCGTTGCACTGTGCTCATCTTCTTCTCGATGTAGCGTGAGAATTCCATTGATGTGAACTGCTTGCCATGCTCGTCAAGCAGCACCACATGGTCGCTCTTGTCGAGAGCGGCAAGGATGTTTCGACCCTCGGCATCCTTTTGTTGGGCCTCGGTGAGATTCTTGGTGTTCTTGGCATCGGCGATGTACTGGATTTCAAAAGGCACATAATGCTTGAGCCTCGAGGTGTATTCCTCGATTCCCTTGCTCAGATAGCCTCCTGCCATCTTGCCCACAACTGCCAGAACGATTTTCATAGTTAGATTTTATACAAAAAACTTTATGCCGCCGGGGTGGCAAGTCACTGTCATGTCGGTAATCATCGACATCGGTTCGCCATCAATGTGATAGACACGTGGCAGCGATGCATGAATCTTGACTTGACGGGCGCGGAAGGTGTCGACGTGACGGTTCTTGTCGACGGTCTTGGTGAAAAGGCTTCCGCCAACGATAGCACTCTCAAGCGGACTGAAGGGTTTGATGATTGTCACATCGAGCAGACCGTCCTGCAAACTAGCATGGGGCGCAATAAAAGCATTGTTGCCATACTGCGAAGCGTTGGCGCAAGTGATGACAAAGACGTCCTCGTCAATCACCTTTCCGTCAATATCGATGGTGCAATGTATTGGTTTGTAGCGCGCGTAAACCTGGAATGCGGTCTTCACATAGTTGAGGGCACCGCGCTTAGTGCGCTGAGCATAACGGTCGGCGATATCGGCATCGAAGCCCATACCTGCTGTGCAAACGAAAGTGTCGTCGTTGAGGGTACAGTAGTCGCACTCCTCGATATGGTCGCGGTTGATAACCTCGATGGCTCGACGCATGTTCATGGGAATCTCGAGGTGACGAGCCAACCCGTTGCCCGATCCACATGGGATGATGGCAAGCGCCACATCACTGTCTTTGAGAGCTGTGGCAGCACCGTTGACCGTGCCATCGCCACCCACGGCTATCACACCGTAGTAGCCCTGCTCTACCGCCCTTGACGCAAGGTCGCTCACACGCAGCTCACGGGTGACAAGTGCCACCTCCACGTCGAAACGACTGTGGTCGATGACCTCATCTAAAAGTTGTGGGAATCGCTCCTTCTTGCTGTTGCCAGAGTAAGGATTGACAATTGCCATTAGTTTCTTGCGCTGTTCCATAATGCAAAGTTACTAATTTCTCACAAAACTGACAAATATAGTGAGAAAAAGGAATGTTATAACGACATATGGCAAAAAACAAACCACGGCTACTCTACTCAGAGTTACCGTGGCTAATTTTTCTAAAGCGTAGAAGAGATTATTTCTTCTTGCGATTACCGTAACGGCTCAAGAACTTATCAACACGACCTGCGGTATCGACGAGCTTCTGCTTGCCGGTAAAGAATGGGTGTGATGAACTGGTAATCTCAAGTTTTACCAGGGGATAAGTCTTGCCATCAACCTCGATAGTCTCCTTAGTGTTGACTGTTGAGCGAGTGATGAAGATCTCTTCATTCGACATGTCCTTAAAAACAACTTCGCGATAGTTGTCAGGATGAATACCTTGTTTCATTTTAAATATATATTTAATTTGTTATACAATAACAGTGTTGGTAAGACACTGGAGGCAATGCCTCTAAAATTGTAATGGCGCGCAAAGGTACAACAATTATTTGGACTGACCAAATTTTTGTGTTTTAAAACCTAAATATTTAATTACCTTTAATCTTTACAGCGGTAGCATGGGCTGATAAACTAGACTAGAGGTGCTTAGAAGTTGTAACCCAAGTTGATTGAGAATGAACGATTCTTGATGCTATTGTGGTCAAAGGCAAGTGCGCGCTTGCCGTTCACATTGAGCAAGCCTAAATCGTAGTTTAAACCAAGAAAATACTTTTTGTTTAAAGTTATGCCTGCTCCAAAAGCGACACCCATGTCAAATGGTTTTACATAGTTGCTGTTACTGTCATTAATGTTAGCCTCGCCAAGAATCTTAACCTCGTCGCTCTCGGCTTGAGATGGGTCGAGCATCGAAGATCCATCATAGTCATCCATCGGGGTGATATAGTTGAATTGAGGATTGCCAATAAGGTCGATAGCACCTATTCTCACCTTTTGCTCGTCGTTGTGAATATAGGCCTTACCACCAAAGCCATAGGCGAAGTATGGACCCAGGTTCACTTGGAGCTGGAAATTGTTGTTGATGTTGTAGCGATAGGAAGCCTGAACTGGCACGCGCACGTTGTGCATAGTCACATTAGCAATGTAGTTGTCGAGTGTGACACCTTCCTCAACCTTGCTGTTGTCCGGCTTGAAGGTGAATTTTGCACCAGTGGATTTGTAATATACTCCGGTGTTGAGCCACAAACTCTTGAATAAAGGAATTTCAACACTCACGCCAAAGTTGAGCCCCATCTTATTGTGAACATCAAGTAGGCAGGGCAGGCCACCGAAGATTTCAGAAGCCTCATTATTGCCAATGTTGTTACTCATGCCGTTGATGCTTAGCCCAAAGCGGAATCCAAAAGTGACAGCATCACTCGACTCCTCGTTGTGGATGGGCTCTTCAGGCACCTGTGCCGACATGCTAAACGTGGTGATAACGGCAATGGCCAGTAATAATATTTTATTCATTTAGCTATTATTATTTAATTGTCATCTACTACATCGTCGATGCTCTCATGATAGTTGTGGTACTCGCTATGCGGGTTGTATAAGGCCGCATCGTCTACATCTTGAGCGGGATTTTGACTCGGACGCGTGAAGTTGACAGGTTTTGGTCGTGCCCATGATTCAAAGCCCCTCCTTTTGTTTGATGTATTGCTGTTATCGCTCTCACTATGCGCCCAGCTCTCAAAGTTTTTTAATATTCCCATATTTATATTATTTATCTTCAGTCTCCAAAGTTACAACTATTTTTGAAATGAGCACTAAAAGAGCACATAAAAATCACCCAAGGAGAGTTTTGATTTTTTAGCATTTTTATTGCTATAGTTCAATATAATGTTACGTATATTTGCAGCATGAAAATATTCCTTAGGCATATCATGATAATGACTTTTGTGCTGGTGACAGTGCTCACAACATCGGCGCTCAAGGCTCAGACGGCAACACCCGACAAGAAACTTGCCACTATTGAGGCTATGCCACGCACGAAAGCTAAAGCCGAGATGGAAAAGTGGCTGGACGCTACTGCACAAACGGGCGGAAAACAGTACAAAGCATTAATTGCGAGTCTTGAAGAGATGCTCTCGGAACCCACATGGGACAGCCACAACGAAGAGCTTTTTGCCCTCTTGATGGAGCATGCAGCAACTGCATCTTGCCTTAAAGACAATGAACGCCTGCGCCCAAAGTCGATGCTCGAGGTTGTACGCAAGAATGCACCCGGCACAGTCGCAAACGAAATCAACTATGAAACCCTTGACGGTTCTCGCCACAAGCTGAGTGAGATTTCCACACCTTACACCTTAGTATACTTCAATGACCCCGAGTGCTTATCGTGCGCCAAGGTTAAGGAGCGATTAGACACCACTACCCTACTCAAAAGCATGGTTAGCGACAGCACATTGACCGTAGTGGGCATCTATCCTTTAGACAACGTGGAAGAGTGGAAAGCAGAACCGTTCCCAAGCTATATCATCAATGGCTGGGACTGGGAGCAGAAGGTAGACGGAGAAACGACCTACGACTTGATGACAATGCCCATGTTCTATCTTCTCGACCGCGACAAGCGTGTCATCCTTAAGAATGAGGCGAGTCTGAACCGAGTGCTTAAAGTGATGGGTAAACTTAAAGGAATGGAAAATAGCGACATTGAAGCTAAGCTTGATGCCGCTTGGGAAAACAGGCACTAATTACTGCTAATTATCAGATAGTTTGCAGAATCTTTCGGCACTTTAAATGCTTGAGCTGCGCGATGCCCCACTACCCAAAGGATTTCGCCGTCGGCCTCAAGAATCCAAGTGTTGTTTTTCTCTTTTTCTGACAGTTTTAGGTCGGTGAACAAGTCACTGATCAATTTACTGCCATGCATGCCAAACGGCTTGAAGCGGTCGCCCTCGCGCCAATGCCGCAGCACCACCTCGGAGCACTGCAAAATGTCATTGTTGAAAGCCACCACATTCTTACCATCGACCATGGCTGGCGAGAACTTATTGCCATGCACATGAGTGATTGTCAGCTTAATTGGCTCAGTGACAATCTCGTCATCAAGGTCGATAATATGGATTTCTTCTTTATACTCGGCTAGAGGCTCAACCTCAATTGTTGTGCGGTTAATAGCCAACTTGTGAGTAGATGATGTGAAATGCCTACCCACAGCGCTAGTGAGCATATCGCGGCATTGGTCATAGTTGAAACCCAAGGGTTTAAGAATCTCATAAAGCAGCATCTCACGATTGTCGAAACTGCTCAGAATCTCGGTATCGATTGTCAAAGTGTTGCCCTCACGTTCGCTCACGATGTTGCGCATTACGCCCACACTCTCATTATACAGGTCATTGCAGCGCGTCATGTTCTCAATGGTTTTGAGCAAGGAATCCTTGGAGCCTTCAAACTCGCTGTAAATTGCAGGCAACACCACGTTGCGCAAGCGATTGCGACGAGCATCGTTCTCGAGGTTGGTACTATCGGTGACAAAATCCTGATGGAGAGATTCGAGCCACTCGAGGATTTCATTTCGAAAAACGCAGAGCAACGGCCGCACCACGTTGGCGTTGCGTGGCTTCATGCCGGTAAGGCCGGCAATGCCTGTGCCACGAATGGCATTGAGAAAGAACGTTTCGATGTTGTCATCACTGTGATGAGCCACAGCAATGCATTGGCAACCATGCTCAAGACGCAGTTGCTCAAACCACTCATAGCGCAGCTCACGGCATGCCATCTCGAGTGAAACACCATGCTCCTTCATATAGTATGGCACGTCGAAGTGCTTGACGTCGAATTTCACACCAAGAAGCCGGCACAACTCACTGACAAAGCGCTCATCGCGGTTGCTCTCGTCACCACGCAAGTGGAAGTTACAATGAGCAGCACGGCAGTCGTAGCCTAACTCAAGCAGCACACGCAGCAGAGCCACCGAGTCGGCCCCGCCGCTCAGCGCCACCAGCACCGGCACCGATGCGTCGATGCCGCAATCGCTGTCGATGAATGCTTTGACCTTATTTAGAAAACGTTCTTCCATCTATAAAAAAGGATGTGACAAGAGTGGCACATCCTTAATATCGTGTTAAGCAGCAACCTTCATCAAGGAATGAGATTGTGGCTGCGGAATACCTTCTGAATCTTCTCAAGAGCGGTGGTCACCTGCTCACGAGTGTGGGTTGCCATGAGGCTGAAGCGGATGAGCGTGTCGTTAGGAGCAACGGCAGGCGATACCACTGGGTTAACGAAGATACCCTCGTCGAGCAACTCACGGGTGATAAGGAAGGTGAGATTGTTGTCGCGAATGAACAATGGGATAATTGGAGTCTCGGTGTGACCAATCTCGCATCCCATCTCACGGAAGCCCTCAAGTGCGTAGTGAGTGTTATCCCAAAGGCGCTCCTGGCGTTCGGGCTCGGCAATCATGATGTCGAGAGCCGCACTCACTGCTGCTGTTGAAGCGGGTGTGATGCTAGCGGTGAAAATGTAACTGCGGCTGTGGTGACGCAGATAGTTGGTAATCACTTCGTCGGTAGCGATGAAACCTCCAAGCGATGCAAACGACTTGCTGAAGGTTCCCATGATGAGGTCGACCTCGTCGGTCAAGCCAAAGTGGTCGCACACACCGCGTCCACCCTTGCCAAACACGCCAATACCATGAGCCTCGTCAACCATGATGCTTGCATCATACTTGCGTGCCAGTTCTACTATATCGGGGAGCTTGCACACATCACCCTCCATCGAGAACACACCGTCGGTAACGATGAGTTTCACCTTGTCGGGTTTACACTTCTGCAACTGAGCTTCAAGCGAAGCCATGTCATTGTGCTTGTACTTGAGCGATTGTGAGAACGAGAGGCGACGACCCTCAATAATCGAGGCATGGTCCTGCTCGTCCCAGAGGATATAATCCTCACGTCCAGTAAGACACGAAACAACACCTAAATTAACCTCAAAACCTGTGCTGTAAATCATGGCATCTTCCTTGCCTGCATAATCGGCAAGTTTCTTCTCCAAGTCTTTGTGAATGTCAAGTGTTCCATTAAGGAAAGGAGAACCAGCAAGACCAGTACCATATTTCATAGTTGCCTGAATAGCTGCCTCACGAACTCGTGGATCGTTGACAAGTCCCGAATAGCAGTTAGAGCCGAACATAAGCACCTTCTTGCCATTGATGATGACCTCGGTGTCTTGCTCGCTCGAGATAGCACGGAAATAAGGATAAATACCTGCTGCCTTGGCCTTTTGCGGCTCGGTGTAGCTTGCTAGCTTCTGTTGTAGTAGCTTCATATTATCTTTTATTGCGGTAGTATTTTATATTATTACCTAATGTTTCAGCTTGCAAAATTACAAAAAAAATTGTTATAACTATAATATATCTTAATCTTTTCATGTAAAAAAGTATTAACGAGGCTTTAAGCAATGCTGAATGCTCAACACATAAATGAGAGTAGCAAAACCTCCTGTTTGTACAATGTTTGGTCTTTCTTAAAAAAATCATTATCTTTGTAGCTGGTATTTTTTATTGTTGAAGATGGATTTCAAGTTAGTCTCTCAATATGAGCCCACGGGCGACCAACCGCAAGCAATCAAGGAGCTTGTGGATGGTGTGAACAGCGGCCTTCCGTGCCAGACGCTACTGGGTGTGACAGGTTCGGGCAAGACGTTCACTATGGCCAACGTGATAGCGCAGACCAACCGCCCCACCCTCGTGCTGTCGCACAACAAGACGCTAGCTGCACAGCTATACGCCGAGTTTAAAGCGTTTTTCCCCGAGAATTCGGTGCAGTACTTCGTGTCCTACTACGATTACTACCAGCCCGAGGCTTACCTGCCATCAAGCGACAAATACATTGAGAAAGACCTCGCAATCAACAAGGAGATTGACCGCCTGCGTCTTGCCACAGTAACCGCCCTGCTCTCGGGCAGGCGCGACGTGATTGTGGTGTCGAGTGTGTCGTGCCTATATGGCATGGGAAACCCCGAGAACATCGAGGCAAACATCGTGCGATTGAAAGTGGGAGACCGCCCGGGTCGCGATGCCTTTCTGCGACGCCTTGTCGATGCCCTTTACAGCCGCAACGAGTATGAGCTCTCGATGGGCACCTTCCGCGTGAAAGGTGACACTGTCGACGTGATGATTGCCGACACCGACGCCGTGTTGCGCGTAATCTTCTGGGGCGACGAGATTGAGAGCATGGAGCTGCTTGACCCATTGACCATGTTGCCTCGCGAAAGTGTAGAAGGTTTCAACATCTACCCCGCCAACATTTTCGTCACCACCAAACAGAGTATGGCGCAAGTTTTGGGTAAGATCGACGTAGACTTGGGCACACAGGTTGATATGTTCTACCGCGAAAACAGACCTGTTGAGGCCCGACGCCTCAAGGAGCGTGTGACCTATGATTTGGAGATGATTCGCGAGGTTGGCTACTGTTCGGGTATCGAGAACTATTCACGCTACTTCGACGGCCGCGAGCCCGGCGCGCGCCCCTACTGCCTGCTCGACTACATGCCCAAGGACTTCTTGACCATCATCGACGAGAGCCACGCCACAGTACCGCAAGTGCGCGCAATGTATGGCGGTGACCGCTCCCGCAAGGACACGCTGGTGAACTACGGTTTCCGTCTCGACGCCGCTCGCGACAACCGTCCGTTGACGTTCAACGAGTTTGAGGCGTTGACCCATCAGACCATATATGTTAGCGCCACACCCGCCGACTATGAGCTGGAGCGCTGTGAAGGTATCGTCACAGAGCAGATTCTGCGCCCCACCGGACTTCTCGACCCCAAGATTACAGTTCGACCATCGTTGGGTCAAATCGATGACCTTATCCACGAGATAGAGTTGCGTGTTGAGAACCGTGAGCGTGTGCTGGTTACCACCCTTACAAAAAGAATGGCCGAAGAATTGACCAACTATTTGGCAAAAATCAACGTCAAATGTGCCTATATGCACAGCGACGTTGAAACTATGGACCGCATACAGATTATCGACGACCTGCGACTTGGAGTTATAGATGTGCTCGTGGGTGTCAACCTGCTGCGTGAGGGTCTTGACCTGCCTGAAGTGTCGCTCGTAGCTATCCTTGATGCCGACAAGGAAGGATTTCTGCGTTCACACCGCGCCTTGACTCAAACTGCAGGCCGCGCTGCCCGAAACCTCAACGGTGAGGTTATCATGTATGCCGATAAGATTACCGACTCAATGCAGCGCACAATCGATGAGACCGAGCGTCGTCGCACCATGCAACTCAAGTATAACGAGGAACACGGCATCACGCCTCAGGCTATAGTTAAGGCCAGGAACGCAATTATTGGTGTTGACACCAACATGAGTGCGAGCGACGATACTCGTCAGCATGCACGCCGCTATGAGAGCAACGTAATCAACACATCATCGCTCAAGCAGCAAGTGGAGGCCGAATTTGACCACACTGCCGGCATTGCCGCCGACCCAGTGATTGCCTATATGAAACCACAAGATCTTGAGAAAACCATTGAACACCTGAAGAGCCAGATGGTGGCTGCTGCCAAGAATATGGAGTTCGTTGCCGCGGCACAATACCGCGATGAGATACTGAAACTGCAGGAGAAACTAGATAATAGTAAGTAAAAAGTAGGAAGTATCAAAAATTATAAACGATTTGAATAATAGCCGACATATTGAGGGACAATGGTTGCCTACCACCAAGAAAGAGATTGAACATCTGGGGTGGGATTACATCGACGTGATACTTTTCACGGGCGATGCTTATATCGACCATCCATCAATGGGCACGGCAGTGATTGGGCGCACTCTCGAGGCTCACGGCTACAAAGTGGCAGTGGTGCCCCAGCCCAACTGGCGTGACGATCTGCGCGATTTCAAGAAACTGGGATGCCCCAGACTGTTTTTTGGCGTCTCAGCGGGAGCGATGGACTCAATGGTGAACCACTACACCGCCAATAGACGCCGTCGCAGCGATGACGCCTATACCCCTGACGGCCGTGCTGGAGCACGCCCTGACTACCCAACCATCGTCTATAGCGAAATCCTCAAGAGATTATTCCCCGACGTGCCTGTTGTGGCTGGCGGCATCGAGGCATCACTCAGACGCTTATCTCACTACGACTACTGGCAAGACCGCCTGATGCCATCGATAATGGACAGCGCACCAGTCGATATGGTGTGCTACGGCATGGGCGAACTTTCAACTGTTGCCATTGCCGACGCTCTGAGTGCCGGAGCCAAGATTGAGGATTTAACCTATATTCCTCAGACTGTTGTACGCCGCCCTTTGAGTGAGATTCCCTCCGAGAACGACGATGACAACATCGTGCTGCATTCATTTGAACAATGCAAGCAAAGCAAACGCTGCCAAGCCGAGAACTTTAAAAATATCGAGATAGAAAGCAACCGCTGGCATGGCCACACCCTGTGGCAAGCCACCGGCGATGTGGCAATCAAGGTCACCCCCATGAATCCACCCATGACTACCGAGCAGGTAGATGCATCGTTTGATCTACCCTATACTCGCCTTCCTCATCCTCGCTACCGTGGTAAGCGCATACCCGCCTATGAAATGATTCGCCACTCGGTATGCATGCACCGCGGCTGCTTTGGCGGTTGCGCATTCTGCACCATAAGCGCGCATCAAGGCAAGTTCATCGCTTCGCGCAGCAAGGAGTCTATTATGCGCGAAGTAAAGCAAGTGACTCAGATGGAGGATTTCAAGGGTTACATCAGTGACTTGGGTGGACCTAGCGCCAACATGTACGGTATGCACGGTCACGACCTTGAGCGCTGCAAGCGTTGCACCCGCCCGTCGTGTCTACACCCCAAACCCTGCCCCAACCTAAACAATGACCACCGAGCCTTGCTCGATATCTACCACAGCGTTGATGCGCTGCCCGAGGTCAAAAAGTCGTTTATTGGTAGCGGTGTGCGCTACGACCTCTCTATGCATCGCAGTGGCGACCCCGAAGTTGACCGAGCCAATGCTCAATATAACGAGGAGCTTATTCGCTTCCACGTGTCGGGCCGGCTGAAAGTAGCACCCGAGCACACCAGCGATGAGGTTTTGAAAGTGATGCGCAAGCCGTCGTTCCAGCAGTTTGTACAGTTCAAGCGCATCTTTGACCGCGTGAACGCCAAGTATCACCTCAATCAGCAACTTATACCTTATTTTATATCGTCGCATCCCGCATGCCACGAAATGGATATGGCGGAGCTTGCTTCACTTACCAAAGAACTCAACTTCCACTTAGAACAGGTGCAAGACTTCACCCCAACACCTATGACAGTGGCTACCGAAGCATTCTACACTGGCTTGCACCCCTACACTCTGCAACCCATCTACACCGCCCACAGCAAAGAGGAGAAACTAGCGCAACGCAAGTATTTCTTCTGGTACGACAAGAAGTACAAGGCCGACATCATCCGCTCGTTAAAGAAAATGCACCGCAACGACCTCATCAGCAAGCTCTATCCCAAAAGGTAAATAATTTTCACGAGCAAATAATATCATTTTTAACTAATTCAAAAACAATCATGAAGAAATTCTTATCAATTCTACTGGCAGTGCTCGTGCTGGGAGCATGTGGCACAGCAACAATGGACGCGAAGAAAAGAACATCTCGCAATAAGGCTCGCACAACAGTGGTTAAAGGTGATCCCGAAGTACAAAACATTTTAAATGGGCTTGATGGACTTCTATAGCAAGCTCGTTCAGGCAGTATTGGCTTTGAGCCATTAGTTACCCAAGTAGATGCTCTGTGTCAAAGATTTGAAGCAATAAAATACAAAGCATCTAAGCAGCAAGTGAAACGTTACAATAGAATCATGAATGCTCTCTCGCAGGGCTATATTGCAGCATAAAAAAACTAAAAGTCTTTCTGTTTTTCATCAGAATGACTACGCATTTAAAAATAAGGGAGATGGTTAAAATGCCATCTCCCTGATTTATGTTATTAAAAGGAATGATTAAATCATTGAGAACATGCTGGTGAGCGATGTTGTGATGTCGCTCAAGCTTGTGTAGATGCAGCTCACAAGACCAATGAGGATGATGCCCAAAGTGCAGATTATCAAACCTGCTTTCTCAGTCCAATGAGACTTGAATGCAGGTATCACACATTCATCCTGACGGATGAACATAGCCTTTACTACTAGTAAGTAGTAGTAGAGTGAGATAATGGTGTTGACCAACGCGATGAATACGAGAACGTAAATTGCCACGTTGTGAGTTTGTGCTGCACCCAAGAAGATGAAGAACTTGCTGAAGAAACCTGCAAATGGAGGAATACCACCAAGCGAGAACATAGCAAGCATCATCACAAAGGCAAGCCAAGGATTGGTCTTAAACAAACCGTTGTAATCGTCGGTTGTTACCTTGCCAGTCTTGCGCTCAATAACTGCGATCACGCCAAATGCAGCAAGGTTGCTGAAGATGTAAACCAAAATGTAGTACATCATCGACGCCATGCCCATGGGATTGGCAGCAACCACACCAAGCATGATGTAACCAGCCTGCGAGATTGACGAGAATGCAAGGAAGCGCTTCAAGTTGCGCTGACGGATGGCGAACAGGTTACCAACTGTGATAGTGATAACGATGATGGCATAGAGCATCCACTCCCAAATTTGTGCGTAGGCAGCGCCAAACACCTGAACCATAATCACGAAGAAGGCAAACGCTGCCGATCCTTTACTGATTACCGAAAGGTAACTGGTAACCATTGTGGGGGCACCTTGGTAAACGTCGGCTGTCCACAAGTGGAAGGGAACCAATGAGAGCTTGTAGCCCACACCTGAAATAAGGAATGCCAGCGCCACGATGAGTAGCAACGAATTGTCGCCTTGCACGCTTGAAGCAATCTCACTAAAGTAGAGTGTTCCTGTGATGCCATATACGAATGAGAGTCCGAGCAGCATAATAGCTGACGAGAATACTGCAGTAAGGACATACTTAGCAGCAGCCTCGTGGCTCTCGTAGTACTTCTTCTCAAATGCCACGAGTGTAGCAAGAGGCAGAGAAGCAGTCTCCAAACCAATGACAAATACCAAGAAGTGGCGACCCGAAATCATCAGATACATGCCAAAGAGAGTCAAGAGCATCAACTCATAGAACTCGCCACGGCGAATTGCCACAAAGTCGCTATTGGCCCACTTGATGGACTGCAAGAGCACGATGAACATGCCAATGTTGAGGATGTTCTTCATCGCCCATGTGGCTTTGTTTGACTCAAACATATCGCCAAACGCCATTCCGTCCTGCACTGGGAAGAAGCTGAATATCGTGAAAATGCCAAACACAATGGTCGCAAACAAGGGCAGCCCCTTAAGAGTCTTGGATGGCATGAAAGTGTCATATAAGAATACAAGCAAGAAGACTACCAAAAGTCCTATCTCTTGCGGCATCATTAAAAATTGAGAATAATCCATAAGTATATTATCTGTTTTTTAATTCAACACTATTATTACATAACACTTGTCAAAGCCTTCACTACTGGAGTGAAGCTGTCACGGATGATATCGATGAAGAAATTGGGGAAACAGCCAATGATTGCAACCGCCAAGATGAGCGTAGCTGTAGAGATGCGCTCGGTAGCATCGGCATCGGTGAGGGTGCGGTGATGCTCGTCCTGAACGGCTCCATAAAGAAGTTTGCCCACAACACGCAGGATGTAGACCGCTGTGATAACAATCGATGTAGTAGCAGCAATTGTAAGCACGCGACGGAACATATCCTGATGCTCAAACGAGCCAACGAAGATTGTCATCTCGGCAACAAATCCGCTCAATCCAGGCAGACCTAACGAAGCGAAACCGGCAATCACATATCCCACGCCCAGATAAGGCATAATGTGCATCAAGCCTCCCATCTCGCGGATGTCGCGAGTGTGGGTGCGACCGTAAATCATACCGATGAGGGCGAAGAACAAGGCTGTCATCAAACCATGCGAGAGCATTTGCAACACAGCACCTGTCATCGCAGTCTTGTTGAACATCAAGATTGCGAAGAGCACCATACCGCAGTGACTAACCGACGAGTAAGCGTTGATATACTTGAGGTCGGTTTGCACACATGCGCTGAATGCGCCATAGACAATACTGATACCAGTCAAAGTCAGGAATATCCAACCCAGCTGCTGAGCTGCAAATGGCATCAAGAAGATGGCGATGCGGAAGCAACCGTAACCTCCCAACTTCATAAGCACACCGGCATGAAGCATCGACACAGCTGTGGGCGCACTGGCATGACCATCGGGCGACCATGTGTGGAATGGGAACATGGCACCAAGCACACCAAATCCCACAAATGTGAGTGGGAACAGATAATACTGCCACTGATGAGGAATAGCGTCGTTCTTGGCAATCTCAAGGATATTCATAGTGAGAGGCTGACCTTCGGGAGCCGAGTGGAAATATATACCAATAAGACCCAGCATCAAGAATGCTGAACCACCCATAAGCATTAGGGTGAGCTTCATTGCGCTATAGGTCTTGTTGCCACTACCCCACACACCAATGAGCAAGTACATTGGGATAAGAGCCACCTCATAGAACATGAACATGGTGAACAGGTCAACGCTGATAAAGAAACCAAACACACCTGTTGACAGGAGGAAGAACCAGAGGAAGAACTGCTTGGGCAGTGGATCCATCTTCCACGAAGCGAAGACGCCTGCAAAGACGATGAACGCCGAAAGTAGAATCATCACTACCGAGACTCCATCAACACCAAGCGCCAGCTTGATGTTGAGCGGTTCATACCAGGTAACGCTAGTTTGCAGAATCATGTCGCTGGTGTCGCCTGCTGCACGAGCATGCAGGAAAACAACCACCAGATATATCGCCAGAGCCACAAGTGCTGTAGCACCAGTGACGGCAACGGCTCTAATCGCATCGATGCCCTTGTTCTTGGTCAAGGCAAGGCCTGCCAGTGTGAGCACCGGGATTATCACGAAATAAATAAGCATATTAGAGAAAATTTCCATAATCTTTACTGTATTTTAGAACCGTTGATTAAACAAACAATATCACTATACCGGTGATTGCTGCAAGCAGCACTGCACCAATGATATAATAGGAAACATAACCCTGAACATTACCCGACTGCATCTTGCGGATGCCGAAGGATGCGCTGTTGGTGACATTACCAAGCAGGTTGAAGAAACCATCGATGATGGTGCGGTCGAACCAGGCAATGGGCTTGCTGATGCCCTGGAAAATAATCTTGTGGGTAATGAACTGATAGAGCTCATCCATGTAGAAGCGCTTGTAGCTTGCAGTCCACAAGCCTTTGAACATTGTCGCGAGCTTGTCGGGCAGCGGATTCTCTTTCCAGTACATTACTGTTGCAAGACCTATACCGATGAGAGCAATACCCACACTAGCACATGCCACTGGCAAGTTCAAGTGAGTCTCGAGCTGAGCACCGTCCCAAGTAACAAGTTTGCCGAAAGGCACAAATCCTGCCACACAAGAGATGAGAGCCAGCACAATGAGAGGCACTGTCATGGTCCAAGGCTGATCCTTGGGCTTGTGTTCACCGTGAACCTCATGTTTCTTCCAGAAGAAGATGAGGTAGTAGATGCGGAACATGTAGAATGCTGTCATACCAGCCACCATACTCATCCAGAGGCCCCATCCAATGCCGTTCTCATAGCAAGCTACGAGAATCTCGTCCTTACTGAAGAATCCTGCAAATGGAGGAATACCTGCGATTGCCAAGCAACCAATGAGGAATGCTATGCTAGTGATTGGCATGTACTTGTGCAAACCATGCATCTTGCTGTTCTCGTTGCTGTGTACTGCGTGGATGATAGCACCAGCGCAAAGGAAGAGCAACGCCTTGAACATAGCGTGAGTGAACAAGTGGAACATCGAAGCCATGTAGCCCAAACCTGCCTCGTGACCACCAATGAGCTCACCCTTAGCCGAGCTAACAGCAAGCGAGGTCATCATGAATGCGATTTGAGAAATGGTCGAGAACGCAAGTGCGCGCTTAATATCGCTCTGTGTGCAAGCTACTGCTGCTGCATAGAAGGCTGTGAAAGCACCCACCACGCAAATGATGTCCATAGCACCCTGTTCAAGCACATAGAGTGGGAACATGCGAGCTACCAAGAACACACCAGCCACAACCATTGTAGCAGCATGGATAAGAGCCGAAACTGGGGTTGGACCCTCCATTGCATCGGGCAGCCAGATGTGTAGTGGATACATAGCACTCTTACCAGCACCGCCAATGAAGATGAATGTCAATGCCCATCCAGTTACTGAGCAACCCATAAATGTGAGTCCCTGAGCGCTAGTAAATGCGTTGCACACATCGTGTCCATTAGCCCCCATAATCTCCTTGAAATCGAATGTCTCGGTGTAGAACGAGAGAATAAGGATACCAATGAGGAAGAACAAGTCGGCAAGACGCGTAACGATAAACGCCTTCTTCGACGCGTGGTTGGCTGGTTGCTGACCATAATAGAATCCAATGAGCAAGTAGGACGAAACACCCACCATCTCAAAGAAGATGAACATCTGGAAGATGTTGGTCGAAACAACGAGACCGAGCATCGAGAATGTGAACAACGCCAGGTCGGCATAGTAACGTTGGAAGCCTTTCTCGGGGTTACCATCATGGTCGCTCATATAGCCAAGGCTATACAAGTGCACCATGAAAGACACTGTGCTGATAACAATCAGCATCATTGCCGAGATTGGGTCGAGCAGGACTCCAAGTCTCACAACTAGTTTGTCGGCATAGAACGATAGCCACGTCCAATCGGTGGTAACGATCTGCTGCCTTACTCCGTCAAGCATTTGTCCCTCGCCATTGCCAAAGAAATAAGTAAACGCTATGGCATAGGCCCATACTGTTGTAACTGCCATTCCCAACACACCTATTACACCTGTAATCTTGCGAGGCATTTTAACACCCACAAGTCCCAGGAACAGGAACATGAAAAATGGGATGGCTAGAACGTATATTGTACTACTTAATGGCATAACTGTTTAGAATTTCATTTTGGTTATTTGGTTGATGTCAACATTCTTGGCAAGACGATAAACATTGATGATGATTGCGATGGCTACCGCAGTCTCGGCAGCAGCTATAGCAATAGCAAACAATGTGAAGAACATACCCTCATGTTGTGCAGGGAACAAATAACGGTTAAACACTACAAAATTGATGTCGACTGAGTTGAGCATCAACTCCAGCGAAATCAACATTGCTATCATATTCTTGCGGGTGATGAACCCATAGACACCGCAGCCAAACATTATAAGACTGGGGACGATATACATTAATAATGTCAAATCCATTTCTTATCCTCCTTTCTTTAACGTTTGCGTGCTATTACTACGCCACCAATGATGCAAGCAAGCAACAATACACTCACTGCCTCAAATGGTAGCAAATATCCAAATTTATCGGTACTTAGCAGTGCTTGGCCCAGCTTATCGATGGTGAAATCATCCATCGAGGGAAGAGACTTGCTAGCAAACTTAGCAAATCCAAAGAGTGCTACGCCACACAAAATAACACCTAGACCACAAGCTGTCAATCCAAGAATACGCTTGTTGGAGGTGAGAGGTGCAGCGTCTTCGCCAGGTTTGTGAGTAAGCATAATCGCAAACACAAACAAGACGACGATACCACCTGCATAGACGGCAATTTGTGTCGCACCCAAGAACTCATAATCCATCTGGAAATAGATGGCTGCTGTAGCAAGAAGCACAAACAGCAGATAGGTTGCTGAGCGCAAAATTTTCTTTGTCATCACCGCAAGCACCGAAAACACTATAATTGTCAAAGCAATTATAACATACATGATTACATTTCCGAGTGACTCCATATTATTCTGTTTCTTTTTGTTCTACATTAGGTTGAACATCATTGGAATCCTCAACTTTGGGCTCGGCCTTTGGCTCCTCAACCTTTGGTTCGGGTTTAGGTTCCTGTGCAGCGGGTTTTGCCGCCTCGGGCTTAGGTGCCGGAGCTGTTTTAGGCTCGGGTGCTGGCTTCTCCTTCTCGGGCAGATAGTTGAGCTGCTTGAGAAGAGCCTCACGACGGAACACCGCCTGCTCAAAGTCGTTGGAGAACTCAATGGCATCGGTAGGACAAGTGCTCACACAAAGTCCACAGAATGTGCAGCTTCCCAAGTCATACATGTACTTGTCGAGCTTCATCTTCTTCTTGCCATTGGGCAGATCAACCATGCGAGTGATGATTTGAATGGTTCCATTTGGGCAGTTTCGCTCGCAAGTCTTGCAGGCGATGCACTTGTGGTAACCCTCCTCGTCATAGATGAACTGCAACGTAGCTCTAAATCTCTCGGGGATTTTCAGCTCAGCCCTATTCTCAGGATACTGCTCGGTGACTTTCTTGGTAAAGAGCTCTTTACCTGTCACCTCCATACCCTTGATGAGGCTGTGCGTTCCCTCAAATAGTGAAGAGAAATACTCCTTGATGTTCATATCATTATGTTTATTTCGGTGCTGTGTTAAAGCAACACTCTAATAACTACTTTATGCCTTTATTAAAATATTTTGGTGCCGTATAGCGCAAACAGGCATAAACAATTTGCGCTGGTGGCATCTATTTCTTTTATCGTTCAACTTGTCCTCCCAATATGTCGAGAAGCTCGGTCGTGATGCTTTGCTGCCTTAACTTGTTATACTCCAGGTTAAGTTCCTCGAGAAGCTCGGCGGCATTGTCGCTAGCAGTCTGCATAGCCATCACACGTGAAGCCTGCTCGGAAGCAGTGCTTGACACAAAGATTTCCTGCATGGTTGAGCGCAGATGCAAGGGCAGCACACTGTTGAAGATGCTATTGGCATCGGGCTCAAAGATGCAAGGGCTTGCCGCAGCCTTTGGATCAACGTTCTGAGCCAAAGCCTCGGCGCTGAGTGGCAACAACTGCTCTTGCTGCATCACTTGACGGCTGGAGCTCACATATTGCATATAGGCAACGTCCACACGGTCGTAAACGTGGTCGACAAAGCGGCTGCGCAACAATTCGGTGAAATCGGTGAGTTGCTCCATAGTGCTGCGAGTGCTCATGTAAGGTACACTCTCAACCTTGAGGCTGCGCGACTCAATCTTTTGAACAGCCTTCATCATCTTCTTTCCAATAGGTATCACAGTGATTACCACATTCTTTCCATACTGCTTGCGCAAATTCTCGATCGCTATTAGCAGTTGCTTGAAGATGTTGATATTGAATGCTCCACACAAGCCGTCGTCGCTTCCGTAGGCCACAAGTGCCACACTCTTCACTTCGCGCGACTCGATTAAGGGCGACGAGAATTCCTGATCGGTGACGAGCAGATGGCTGAGCACGTTGCGCACCATGCCACGATAAGGCTTGAGGCGCTGCAACATGCCAACTGCCTTGTGCATCTTGGCCGACGAAATCATTTTCATCGCGCTCGTAGTCTTCTCGGTCGAAGCTACCGAGCTAATGCGTCCTTTAAGTTCTCGAAGTGTTGCCATTTATAAGCTAAAAACTTAAAAATCAAACTTTATACTTACCTGCTATCTCGGCTGCAGCATCTTTGAGCTTGCCCATCACGTCGTCATCGATTTTGCCACTCTTGAGCACATCGAGAACGTCGGCTTGATGCTTGGCATGCAAGTATTGTATGAGCAACTGCTCAAACTCGGCGACCTTGTCCATAGGCACATTCTCAAGCAGGCCGTTCACACCGCAGTAAATTACTGCAATCTGCTCCTCAACGGGAACAGGCAAGTATTGCGGCTGAACAAGCAATCGCTCGTTCTTGCGACCAGTATCGATGGTGCGTGCGGTTACGGGGTCGATATCGCCACCAAACTTGGTGAACGACTCCAGCTCACGGAACTGTGCTTGAGCAATCTTGAGCGTACCAGCCACCTTCTTCATCGCCTTGATTTGGGCGTTACCACCCACACGCGACACCGAGATACCCACATTCACCGCTGGACGAATACCATTGTTGAACAACGCCGTCTCGAGGTAAATCTGTCCGTCGGTAATAGAAATTACGTTGGTGGGAATATAGGCACTCACATCGCCCGCTTGGGTTTCGATGATGGGAAGCGCTGTTAGCGAGCCACCACCCTTCACCTTGCCCTTGAGAGCAGCAGGAAGGTCGTTCATCGCCTCGGCAACCTTTTGGTTCTCATTAATCTTGGCTGCACGCTCAAGCAAACGGCTGTGCAGGTAGAAGATATCGCCTGGATAAGCCTCACGTCCCGATGGGCGCTTGAGAATCAGCGAGATCTCACGGTAGGCAACAGCCTGCTTCGACAGGTCATCATATACCACCAATGCATCACGGCCTGTGTCACGGAAGTACTCACCAATGGCAGCACCGGCAAAAGGAGCATAGTAACGCATCGATGCCGAATCGGCAGCAGTAGCTGCAATCACCACGCTGTAAGGCATGGCGCCATGCTGATTGAGCTGGTTGACAAGAGCAGCTACTGTTGAAGCCTTCTGGCCAATAGCCACATAGATACAGTATACTGGTTTTCCTGCTTCGTAACCTGCTTTCTGATTGATTATAGTGTCGACAGCAATCGCGGTCTTACCAATCTGGCGGTCACCGATGATGAGCTCACGCTGGCCGCGGCCAATGGGAATCATCGAGTCGATGGCCTTGAGACCAGTCTGCAGCGGCTGATTCACTGGCTGACGGAAGATAACACCAGGAGCCTTGCGCTCAAGAGGTAATCGCACAAGCTCACCCTCGATTGGCCCCTTGCCGTCGAGTGGCTCACCAAGGACGTTGATAACACGTCCTAACAGTCCCTCGCCCACGGGAATCGAAGCGATTTCTCCAGTGCGTCGCACCTTCATACCCTCGGCAACGCTGTCGACTTTGTCCATAAGAATCACACCTACGTTGCTCTCCTCAAGGTTCATGGCAACGCCTGTAACTCCGTTCTCAAACTCGACAAGCTCGTTGGCCTCGACGTTCTCCAGTCCGTAGACGTGAGCCACGCCGTCGCCCACCTCAAGCACTGTGCCAACCTCCTCAAACGACACCTTGCTCTCAATGTCGCTCAGTTGCTGTTTCAGTATTTCAGATATTTCACTTGGGTTTATCATCTCACTCTTATTAACTTAGGAGTTTTAAACGCAATTTTTCTAATTGACTTCTCACCGATGCGTCAAGCACTCGCGAATCGACACTGACCGTGAAGCCACCAATGAGGTCGGGGTTGACACTCTTGGTGAGCTCTATAGTCTTGCCTCCAAGCTGCTCTTTTACTACATCGACGATATTTTGTATCTCGTCATCACCAAGATTAGTGGCAGTGACGACCTCAACTTTTGCTATGCCATTAAGCTCTCTATACTGCTTCATAAAAGCTAGAGCTATGGGGCGCAAGAAGTCGATACGGTTGTTCTTGATAACCAACTCCATGAACCTCGCCGACGTTGAGTCGTCCTTTGCCCCCGAAGCCGCACACAGCAGTTTAAGCTTATCGGCAATAGGCAAGAACGGATTGTTAACAGCTTTTTTCAAACCAGCCTCAGCCGCGTAGGCAACATCAAGCTGTTTCATCTCTTGATATACAACAGCTGTGTCGCCACGCTCCTGTGAGAGCTTGAAAAGCGCTTTAGCATATCGGTTTGGAATAAGTCCGTCGTTCATTGCGGTGATTAGTTTCTTGATTCAACCTCGTTAAGTAGTTTCTTCACCAGGTCGCGCTGAGCCTGGTCATCGCTCATGTTTCGGCGAATCACCTGCTCGGCAATCTCCAGTGCATAGGCACCAACATCCTGGCGCAGCTGATGCTCACTCTCCTTACGCGATTGTTCTATCGACAATTGAGCGGCATCAGTAACTTTCTTAGCCTCGACAGCAGCCTCGGCCTTAGCCTGCTCGATGATTTCGGTTTTCATCTTGGCTGCGTCGCGCAAAATGTCGGCCTGCTGCTTGCGAGCGTCGGCTACAAGAGCGTCGGCGTCGCGCTTGGCATTGTCAAGCTTCGACTTAGCTTCCTGTGCATAGGCCACACCTTTATCTATCAAGGCAGCACGTTCGTCCATGCTCTTGATGATAAAAGGCCAAACCCATTTTGCCAGGATGAAGTAGAGGCAAGCAAATGCCAAAAACATCCAGAACACCAGGCCAAATTCAGGCTTAAACAGTTCCATCTAAAAACCTTTCTTTTAAAAGGGTTATTAAACGAAGAGGGCAAGGATGCAAACGATGAGTGCGATCAGTGCAACACCTTCAATAAGCGCTGCAATCACAATCATGTTGGTACGGATGTCACCTGTTGATTCGGGCTGACGAGCAATCGACTCCATAGCCGAGCCACCAATGCGGCCAATACCAATACCAGCAGCGATTGCTGCAATACCTGCACCAATGCAAGCTCCCAATTTTGCTACGCCAACACCTGCGGCTGCTTGAGCTAAAATTAATCCTAACATAATCTTAAATGTTTTAATTGTTATTATTTTGTTTTTTATTATTCTGTTACAGCTTTAGGTTCCTCATGAATGTGCGCCATCGAAATGAAGATGGTTGATAACAGAGTGAACACAAAAGCTTGAATGAAGCTTATTAGAGTGTCGAGCACAAGCATGAAAAGCGACAGCAACACCGATATAATTGCAGTGCCTGCACCTACAGCAGTGCCAAACATCTGTGCGAACACCATAATCAGCAATATTAGCACTATCACCACCATGTGGCCACCAAGCATGTTAGCAAAGAGACGGACCATCAACGCCAATGGCTTAGTCAAGATTCCCAAGAACTCGATGAGTGGCATCATAGGAACCGGGCATTTAAGAGCCATGGGCACATCGGGCCAGAAGATGTCCTTCCAGTAATGCTTGGTGCCGGTGAGGTTGGTGACAGCAAAGGTAATAAGCGCCAGCACCATTGTCACGGCAAGGTTGCCAGTGAGGTTGGCGCCACCAGGGAATATCACAATCAAGCCAAGCAGGTTCATCGTCAAGATGAAGAAGAACGCAGTGAGCAGATAAGGCCCATATTTGGGAGCCTCTTTGCCCATGATAGGCTTGATGGTGTCGGTATACACAAAGTCGATAACCAGCTCGAGCATGCCCTTGAATCCCTTGGGGCCTTTCATACCCTCACGCTTATACCACTTGCGCAGGCTCATAGTCATGAGCACTACAAGAGCAGCCGCGATGAGTATGCCTAGCACGTTCTTAGTGATAGAGAAGTCCCACGGGCGATATTCACTGCCGTCGTCAAGCACTTGCACCAGCTTGCCCTTATAATCCCCCTCGTGAGGAATCTTGAAGGTGGCACCGCCGTCATCCCAAGTTTCGCCGCCTGTAACACGGCTCGACATGAAACAATGCAACCCTCCACCCTTAGCAAAGGCGATGATGGGCAATGGTATCTTCTTGGTGTGTGAGAAAGGCACCTCCCATCCATAGGTGTCGCCCAAGTGCTCAAAGATTGTCTCCTTGGGATTCACCTTGGCGTCGCCGTGGCCGTGATGCGCAGCATTCTCGTAATATCCCCACGCTATAAGCGCGAGAATCACCAGTGCGACTATTGCTGTTATTACTTTCTTCATAAAAGAGAGTTATAATCCATTATATCAGTAAAGACATACACTCACAACATTATCTTTAACGTCGACAATGCCGCCTTTTATCTCTCGCTCCTCGGTTGCCTCACCCACCACATAACTCATGGTGCCTGGCACCAGCGACGAGATTAGTGCAGCATGATTATTGAGAATCTGGAAAGAGCCTAACGCTCCAGGCAAAGTTACTTGGTCTACTTCGCCCTCAAATTCGATTTGCTCAGCCGAGATAATTTTCAGTGTCATAGTGTCTTTGAGTTGTCAGTTTTTCGTTTCTGATTTCTTTTAGCCTACTTGCTCAAGAAGTTTCTTGCCCTTGGCAATGGCATCGTCAATAGTACCCACGTTGAGGAACGCCTGCTCGGGCAGGTCATCAACCTCTCCGTCGAGAATCATCTTGAAGCCACGAATGGTCTCGTTCAACGGAACCATTACGCCTGGCACGCCGGTAAACTGCTCGGCAACAAAGAATGGCTGCGAGAGGAAACGCTGTGCACGACGGGCACGCGATACCACAAGTTTATCATCGTCGCTAAGCTCATCAACACCCAAGATGGCGATGATATCCTGCAGCTCGTTGTACTTCTGCAGCAAGTGGATAACTCGTTGAGCCACGTTGTAATGCTCCTCGCCAATAATGTGAGGATCCATGATACGCGAAGTGGAGGCCAGAGGGTCAACTGCGGGATAGATACCCAGCTCAGTAATCTTACGGCTCAACACTGTGGTTGCATCAAGGAAGTTAAACGTGGTAGCTGGAGCAGGGTCGGTCAAGTCATCGGCAGGTACATACACAGCTTGTACCGAGGTAATTGAGCCACTCTTTGTCGATGTGATGCGCTCCTGCAGCTTACCCATCTCACTGGCTAGTGTGGGCTGATAACCCACGGCACTAGGCATGCGGCCAAGCAATGCCGACACCTCACTACCTGCCTGAGTGAAACGGAAGATGTTGTCCATAAACAACAGGATGTCACGGCCGCCACCGTCCTGATCACGGAACTGCTCGGCGACAGTCAAGCCCGACAAAGCCACACGCATACGTGCGCCTGGAGGCTCATTCATCTGACCAAACACCAGTGTCGCCTGACTCTGCTCAACCTCTTTCATGTCAACACTGTCGAGGTTCCACTCGCCATTGGCCATCTCCTCTTTGAATTTATCTCCATACTTGATAACGCCACTCTCAATCATCTCGCGAAGCAAGTCGTTACCCTCGCGGGTACGCTCTCCCACTCCGGTGAACACCGAGAAGCCGCTATGGCCGTGGGCGATGTTGTGGATAAGCTCCATGATAAGCACGGTCTTGCCCACGCCAGCACCACCAAACAGACCAATCTTACCACCCTTAGAGAATGGCTCGATAAGGTCGATAACCTTAATACCAGTATAGAGAATCTCTTGAGATATTGACAGGTCGCTGAAGTCGGGAGTAGGCTGATGGATGGGCCTGCGCTCACCGCCCTTGAGGTCGGCAAGGTGGTCGATAGGCTCACCTATCACATTGAGCAAGCGACCTTTCACTTGTTCGCCTGTTGGCACCGAGATTGGCATTCCCAAGTTCTTGACCTTTGTGCCTCGCTGCAAGCCATCGGTACTGTCCATGGCAACGCAACGCACGGTGTTTTCTCCAATGTGCTGTTCCACCTCAAGCATCAGTTCTGTGCCGTCGTGACGAGCTACACTCAAAGCAGTGTAGATTTCGGGCACATGGTTTCCCTCGCCCTCAAAGGTCACATCAACAACAGGACCGATAACCTGTGTTATTTTTCCAAAATTTTCGTTCATAATCACGAGAATTTATTTATGCTGTATTGTTTTATTACGATATTATCCTGCAAAATGCCATCCCATGCTCACGATTACAGCCATAAGCACTAGGTTGAAGAGCCCAATGGGCATCAGGTAGCGCCACTCCAAGGCAAGCATCTGGTCGATGCGCACACGTGGGAACGACCACTTGAACCAGATGATGATGAACGACACGAATATCGCCTTGCCCAAGAACCACAATGTGGGAGGTATGTAATCCATCACGGCGTTAAAACCGTCCCAACCGCTCACGTGCAATGGCATCCAGCCACCCAAGAAGAGCAGCGAAGCGATACCCGACACGATAAACAGGTTCAGATACTCGGCAAGATAGAAGAAGCCAAAGTGGATACCCGAATACTCGGTGTGATAACCTGCAGTGAGCTCGTGCTCTGCCTCAGGAAGGTCGAACGGGCCACGGTTGGTCTCGGCAGTAGCTGCAATCACATAGATGATGAAAGCGATGATTGCAGGAATGTGGCCAGTGAAGATGAACCATCCATTCTGCTGTGCCTCAACAAGACCTGTCACGCTCATGGTGCCAGCAAGGCACACGATGGTGAGCATGGCGATGCCTATCGAGAGCTCATAGCTAATCATCTGGGCACCACTACGCATGGCACCAATCATTGTGTATTTGCTATTGCTCGACCAGCCAGCAAGCAGGATTCCAACCACGCCAAGCGACGAGACGGCGGTCATAAAGAACACGCCAATGTTGAAGTCAATGGCCTGCAGCCCCTTACCCCAAGGAAGGCATGCAAAAACTACCACCGATGCAACCAACACGAAGTAGGGAGCCAACTTGTGGAGAAAATTATCGGTCTTCCACAGCCCCACCACTTCCTTGATGAGCATCTTGATAACGTCGGCAAAAATCTGCAATGAGCCCCATGGTCCCACACGCAGTGGGCCGCGACGGCACTGGAACCAAGCGCATATCCATCGTTCATACATGATGTAGAACATCGCCAGCACGGTATAGGCGAGCAGCAATAACACTGCTACAATCACACACTCGATAGTCGTGGCCAGCCATTGCGGCATCACGCCAAGGAGCAGGTCGTTAAACCAATTGGTGACTACACTGAAGTCAAACATAATCTATATATATAATATGTGTGTTTATAATCTTTTTCTTTTCTCGGAAGCTATTATTACCTGTCGATGTCGGGAATCACATAGTCAATCGACGCTGTGATGGTAATAAGGTCGGCTATCAGGTTATCCTTGCAAGTGAGGTCAACTACACCCACTAGGTTAAAGCAAGGACTCTGGAAGTGCAAACGGTAAGGCTTCTGGAAGGGCTTTGGATCGCCATCGCTCTCCAGATAAACACCAAAGGCGCCACGACTTCCCTCTACCTGCTGATACCAGTGACCTGCAGGGAGCTTGATGAGCTTGGGAACCTTGGCGATGTACTCGCCCTCGATGCCCTCTTTCTCAAGCATGTCGCAGCACTGACGCAGTATCTTGATGCTCTCTTCCATCTCCTTCATACGCACCATGTAGCGGTCCATAGAGTCACCAGTCTCGTACATTACCTCATCAAACTCAACTTCATTGTAGAGAGAATAAGGATGGCACTTGCGAACGTCGCAGTGGTGACCACTAGCACGTCCCGAAGGACCAGTGATAGCATAGTTAATAGCATCTTCTTTGCTCAGATTGCCCACTCCCACCATTCGGTTGCGAGCAATGATATTGCCAGTGAAGAGCTTGTGATATTCTTTAAGTTTCTCAGTCACAGTGTCGCACACGTTGCGCACATCGTTGATAAACTCAGGATGAACGTCGGCCTTTACACCACCTATGGTGAGGTAGCTCATCGACATGCGGGCGCCGCAAGTCTTATCGAAGATGTCATAAATCAACTCACGCTCACGGAATCCGTAGAAGAACGCTGTTGTAGCACCCTGGTCCATAGTCAAACAGCCATAGCTCAGCAAGTGGCTCGAGAGGCGCATCAGCTCGTCCATCATCATGCGGATAAGCTCAGCACGATGAGGAACCTCAAGGCCCATAGCCTTCTCAATGCACAAGCACAGGCAGTGGCGGTTGATATGGGCCGACATATAGTCTAAGCGCTCGGTGTAAAGCAGAGTTTGTGGATAGGTGAGGCTCTCACACATCTTCTCAATGCCTCGATGAATGTATCCGCTCACCACGTCAACTTTCTTTACCAACTCACCCTCGATTGATGCACGATAACGCATCACACCGTGAGTTGAAGGATGCTGAGGACCAACATTGATGACATACTCGTCATCACCAAACACCTTACCATCGATTCGAGAAACGTTGCCGTTCTCATCTTCCACCAGGCGATAGGTGTTGTCTTCGTTCTCCTCATCCTCGAGGCGCAGTGGGTTCTTCTCGGGATCATCGTCATAGTCCTTGCGCAAGGGGTAGCCTACCCAGTCGTTGCGTAAGAAGAAGCGACGCATATCAGGATGGTTGATGAACTCGATGCCGTAGAAGTCATACACCTCGCGCTCCTGATAATTGGCAACTGCCCACAGGTCGCTAACGCTGTGCAAACGAGGCTGCTCACGATCGGCAGTAGCAACCTTGACGTGTATCATCTCCTGAGTCTCGGTATTGGTCAAGTAATACATCACTCCAAGCTCCTCTTTCCAGTCAACACCTACGAGTGCTGTCAAGTAGTCGAAATGAAGCTCTTCCTTGAGCGATTTTGCAAGAGCGTGCCACTGTGCATCGGGCACGGTAACCAGCAAGAACTCGCCGCTGGCATCGCATTGAGCCTCGGGACATAGCTTACCGATTTTTTCTTGTATATCTGCCATATATAATAATGTGTATATGTTATTTCTTATTATTCTGAAGTCTCACTGCTCTTGCCAAAGAACTTCTTGCGGCTCTCCTTGCGGTTAACACCACCAAAGAACTTCTGCACCTTAATCTTGCGTTGTAGCTGCATAAGGGCATAGAACATTGCCTCGGGACGAGGAGGGCAACCAGGAAGATAAACATCTACTGGGATAATCTCGTCGATGCCCTTAACTACGCAATAGCTGTTCTTGAAAGGACCACCACTAACGGTGCACGCGCCACAGGCAATAACATACTTGGGCTCGGCCATCTGCTCATAGAGGCGCTTCAAGGCTGGTGCCATACGGTAGGTAATAGTGCCCTGACACATGATGTAGTCGGCCTGACGTGGTGAGTTGCGGGCCACCTCAAAGCCAAAGCGGGCCATATCGTAGCGCGCTGCTCCAAGGCACATGAACTCGATGGCGCAACAGCTGGTACCAAAGCAGAATGGCCACAGCGAGTTGCTGATACCCCAATTTATCAACTGGTCGAGCTTGCCAACAACCACGTTGGTGCCGCTGGCATTTAACTCCTGCACGAGCTGGTCGATATACTCGTTGTCCTTGAAGTCCTCGTGCTTCATGCTCTTGATCTTTACTTCCATCGCAGTGCTCCTTTCTTCCAGGCATAAGCCAGACCTAAAACAAGTATAAACAAGAATGTTCCCACAGCAAGCAGTGCCGTAGAGCCTATCGTCTTAGCAATCGATGCCCATGGGAACAAGAAAACTGTCTCCACGTCAAACATCAGAAACAGGATTGCAAACAAATAGTAACCCACATGGAACTGTGCCATGCTTTCACCACGAGTGGGAATACCACACTCATAGGTCTCACCCTTGCGCTTGGTGAAGCTGCGAGGACCTATCAATCGGGCTATAAGCAATGCGGCAAACACCAACACAACGCCGGTGAGCACCGCTGTAATAGCCAGTGTAGTATTTTGAATACCAAGTAAAACCATAAAAATAACTGTTTATGTGGTTAATTATTATTTCCAAAAAATTAAAGAGCCGATGCTAGCAGCTGTATCCCAGCCTTGCAACATGGCTCGATAAAATCATGTGTAAAAACAAGAGAGCACAATAACACACGCTTGGCGATATGCATCAAGCTTTAGTTTAAAATCATTATTTAAGGCTTCTCTCATTAATTGCAATTAATTCTTGCCAAGCACACAGAACTACACATAACCTAAATCAGTTCTTCTGGGTGCTTTTGCGGTGCAAATATAGTAATATTTTTTTAATAATAAAACTTATTATAGAATATAATTATTAACAAGTAAACTTTAATCCCATAATAGACAACGTGAAAAACAAATAAAAAAAATATTAATTTTGTGGTTTCAACTTTTTTATATATATTTGCATTCTGCATTAAAAAGCACAAAAAAGCAGGGTCTCAGGCTCGTGATTTAAGCACCGAAAAAGCCCCTCTTGGCAAAACATTGTTTAACAGCGAGTTATGAATTTATTTTTAGATATAGAGACACATTTTTACACTTTTTATCACGAATTATTGCTTCTATGTCGTAATAAATGCCTACTTTTGTGCGTTCAAATTTATGTAGTGACCCATTTTTGAGGTCAACAAGAAGCTCAAGAACAGGCTTTACAAACTGTGTCTGAACTCTCCACAACATACTATTTTTTATGCTTCTTGAAATTTTTAAAAAGAAAGATATGAAGTTTTCTAATAGTCTTAAACTTGGCTTGATCGGTATGGCTTTAATATCGGCAAGTTTTGTTACAAGCGCACAATCTATCAGTGACTATCGACAAAAACACAAAAACCTTCTCGCGAAGCAAAATCGCGTTCAAGACAAAATCAAAGTAGAGGAAGCACAAAATTATGCACGTGACCTCTATGGAGACAAAAGATCAAACAACAACACAAACTCCGACCTCGACATCTACAGCGAAGGATGGAACAGTGGCAAAGTAAATTCTTACAACGGAGCTACTATCCCTGCAACAAAATCAATCGACGTTTCTAAATATGCTATGCCTGTTAAGCACAGAGTGATTAACTCACACTTTGGCTATCGTAAGCAATTTGGCAGAATGCATAAAGGCACCGACCTCAAAGCTAATGTAGGCGACACTATTTATGCAGCATTCACCGGCAAAGTTCGCATCACCAAGTTTGAGCGTAACGGATACGGATTTTATGTAGTTTTACGTCACGACAATGGCCTCGAGACTGTTTATGGCCACCTTTCAAAGTTCCTTGTTAAGGAGAACCAATATGTGAAAGCCGGCACACCTATCGCATTGAGCGGTAACACCGGACGCAGCACTGGCCCACACCTCCACTTCGAGACTCGTTTCATGGGCGTTGCCATTAACCCCGAGAAGATTTTCGACTTCGTTAACGGATCAACCCATCGCGACCACTACACATTCAACCGCAACAGCAGCGACAACGCCAGCAATGGCCAAAGCGCTAGCGCTAGCAAGCGTCGCTAAACAATCTAGAAAGAGAAATTTACAACAATATTAAGACCAACGTGCCAATAGCATGTTGGTCTTTTTTTTGCCCTTTTGCCACAAAACTGAAAAAAACTCGCTACCTTTGCACTCATCAACAACAACTATTCAGCATGGAAGTAGTCTACGAGGACAACCACATCATCATAGTCAACAAGGCTTGCGGAGAAATCGTACAAGGTGATCGCACTGGCGACGAACCTCTCGTCGAGACTCTAAAGCAATGGATTAAGGTGAAATATAATAAACCGGGAAATGTTTTCTGCGGCGTGACTCACCGCATCGACCGACCCACCTGTGGGTTAGTGGTATTTGCTCGCACCAGTAAGGGTTTGTCACGTATGAATGACATCTTCCGCCGGGGCGAGGTCCACAAGACCTACTGGGCCATCGTCAAGAACCGTCCACCCAAGGAAGCTGACACACTCACCGATTATCTTGTAAGCGTAGAGCGTAATAACAAGACCCATGTAGTTAAGCCTGGCACTGCGGGAGCACAGAAGGCGGTACTAAACTACCGAATAATAGGTCATAGCAACAACTATTTCTTGCTTGAGATTGATTTGCTCACTGGACGCAAGCATCAAATCAGGGCACAGCTAGCTAACATTGGATGTCCTATCAAAGGGGACCTGAAATATGGCGCACCACGTAGCAACCCCGACGGAGGCATATCGTTGCAATCACACCACATCCATTTTATTCATCCTGTGTCTAAAACAGAGGTTGACGTCACAGCACCTCTCCCCCACGACACCCTGTGGCAAGCGCTAGCTGCACAAGTGAGTGAGAATAAGACATCGTGTGACCAACTCTGATCACTTAATCACAACCTCTATTTTGCTTTGGGCATTATTAATTAACTACCAGGTCGGCAAATCGTTTGTTGGACCACACTACGAAATTGCCGTCATCGTCGGTGCTGATAGTCATCACACCCAGTGAGGAGTTCTTCTCCATCATAGCTTGAGTCTTTTCCAGACCCATTGCCATACACGCAGTGGCCCATGCATCGGCACTCATGCAGTCGGGAGCCACTATAGACACGCTCAACAAATTAGACGTTTCGCTGCCTCCTGTTTTGGGATTGACGATGTGGCTAACTTTCTTTCCGTCAACTTCCTTAAACTTGCGGTAGCTACCACTGGTGGCAATCGCTAAGCTGTCGAGAGTGAGCACTACGGCATTTTGGTGAACAGCCCCTTTCTTATTATCGGCGACGGGAAGGTCGACCGACACATGCCATGGTTTTCCTCGCTCGTTAACTCCTTGAGCAACAACCTCGCCTCCAATCTCAACCATATAGTTCACAGCACCATTACGCGCTAGCATCGCAGCCACTTCGTCACAGGCCAGCCCCTTAGCAATAGAACTGAAGTCAAACTGAACACGAGGATCATCTTTCACCACCTTATCGCCATCAAGACGAGTGTGCTCCATACCCACAAAGGCAAGGATACTGTCGAGCTGCTCCTGAGTGGGCATCTGGCCACTCTTGTAACCAAAACCCCAAGCGTTAACCAGCGGCATCACCGTTGGATCATAAACTCCACCGCTAGCCTTATTTACTTCTATTGCCTTATTATACAAAATCTTAAATAATCGGTCAGCAACATTAGTACGCCCCTCATTAATAGCTGACACAAGCGACTGCTTGTTAAATGCCGATGCACTCTTATCAATCATAGAAAACACATGCTGAATGGAGTCATCGAGATTTGTTCTAGCCTCATAGGTGATGTGGTACTCAGTTGTCCAAACCACACCGGTGTTTTTCACAAATTTCTTCCTGCTTCGCACAAAGGGCAATGCCACCAGCGCCACCAGCAGCAACAGAAGAACGGCATAATATTTTCTAGATTTAATCATATCTGTTACATTTTAACACGATGTCACAAAGTTACAACTAAAAATTATTAAGACAGCTACAACAGACAACAAAAAATTGGATTTCTCGTTTTTTTTCTTTTACTTTGCCACAAATAAACTCATTAACTCATGAAACACATCACAAAAATAGCTATCATTATAGCAATAACCGTAATAGCCAGCGCTTCGGCTCAAGCACAAGTTAGATTTGGTGTCAAAGGCGGCATCACAATCAATGAGCTAAAGTGGGACCGAGATATCGTATGCAAGGAAAATAGAGCAGGTTTCACTGCCGGACTAATGATTGAAGCCGGTCTGCCAGTAGTGGGATTGGGCCTTGACGCTTCGGTTCTCTATGCTCACAGGCAGGAAGATTTATATCTTGATGACACTAAGCTCAAGCGTGACTATCTCGACATACCTCTGAACGTTAAGTATAAGATCCAAATTCCTGTGCTCTGCAAGATTATAACACCGTTCGTTACTACAGGACCAGACTTCTCCCTACTGCTCGGCGACACCGACAAGGGAGACTTCAAGACACGCAAGTGGAACACTTCATGGAATGTGGGATTTGGTGCCGAGCTATTCCGCAAAGTGCAAATTCACGCCAACTATGGAATAGGCCTCACAAAAGCCTTCGAATACATAGGAAAAGAAGTAGACTCCAAGCCAATTAAAGGAAAAGACAAACTTTGGACCATTACTGCAGCCTACTTGTTCTAACCCACGTTTTTCAAAATGAAACACACTCTCGTTACTCACCCTCACCCCATAGAAATGGGTGTGTAAAATGTGTTATAAAAATTGAAATCTTTGGTTGTGACGGGAAAATGTGTTAGTTTTGCAGTCTGAAACGTTAAAAACCGATATTTGAGATGAGAAGTTACATTAAATACCTAATCATATCAGTAGCTTTGTTAAGCGCTTTGTCTTCTTGGGCTCAGCCAGTTAGACGCTGGGGTGTCACAGTTGGCGGCAACTATAACGAAATTCACTTCAAGCAAACCGACATTTTTGAAAGTGACCGCATGTTTGGCGGTTCTGTTGGTATTACCGGCGACATGATGATACCTGGGGTGGGATTTGGCATCGACGGCTCTATCCTCTACACGTTGCGTCAGGGACGCCTGCACTTGGGCGACAAGAGAATTTGGGAATCACAGGGCATAGAGACACAAGTTGCTCGTCAGCATTACATCGACGTTCCACTCAATCTCAAATTCCGTTACAGCAACTTGGGTGGACTAGAAAGTTCTATCATGCCATTTATTTACGCTGGTCCCACGTTCTCATTCTTAGTTGGGCACAACAAGGTGGGCGATGCCCTCAAGTACACCACTGTGAATGTGCTGCTCCACGCCGGCATTGGCGCGGAACTGTTTAACAAAGTTCAGATTAGCGGTGGTTATTGTTTCAGCGTGGGCCAGAATTTGGGCACGAAACTCCTTGACGACCATGTTGCCAAGCACCGCACCTGGTTTATCCAAGCAACCTATTTCTTTAAATGATTAGGAATTAGAGAAAAAAAAATCGTGAGGACTTTCGTCTTCACGATTTTTTATATATCATACAACAAGCCAACTATATAAGCATGCCGGCAGCAACTTGGTTCGACACATCATCGCCCATGCTAATGGCTGCGATTGTCAACGCAAACTCAGCTGCCGAGGCAGGTCCGTTACCAGTAACGATATTGCCATCAACAGCAACGCGCTGATCAAGAACATTGGCACCCTCAAGACCATCTTCCATGCCTGGATAGCACACAGCATCACGTCCCTGAAGCAATCCCAGTGGGCCAAAAATCACTGATGGCGAAGCACAAATAGCCGCTAACTTCTCGCCTTTCTCATTCTGCTCTTTCAATATATCGCACAATGTCACATTCTCAGCAAGATTGGTAGCACCTGGCATTCCTCCGGGGCAAATAAGCCACTCGGCATCCTCAATCATATCAGGGTCAAAAGCCTCATCAGCAACCACAGTAACTCCGTGAGCACCTATCGCTTCGGGAGCATCATAAATCGACATGGTTACCACTGGCATGCCAGCACGACGCAGCACATCAACAATTGTCAAGGCCTCGATTTCCTCAAAGCCATCGGCAAAGAAAACATAACTTGGTCTCATTGTAGTTGTTAGTTTTTTAGTTGTTAGTATTAAGTTTTTCAGGTTGTAAAGGTAGTAAATTATCACGAGAACACAAAACAATATATGCAATTTTACATGTTTTTGCCAATTATTTGCTATTTTTGCAACAAATAAAAACATAGTGTCATGAAACTCATAACTAAGACAATTATAGCCCTTGCAATAGTGGCAACAACGACAAGCTTGGCTGTTGCCGACAACAGCGACCTGGCGTGGAAATATGTAAAAGAACTAAGCACGCGCTTTGCAACCCCCGACAGGACCGACTACAGCGAGGAGTTCTACTACCGCAACTACCTCACTACCCTGCAGGCACGCGATGAGATGCCGTGGGGAAAGACTGTGCCAGAGCGTGAGTTCAAGCACTTCGTGCTGCCAGTGCGTGTCAACAACGAGAATCTCGACACAGCAAGGATGGTGTTCTACCGTGAGCTCAAAGACCGAGTTAAGAACCTATCAATGGAAGATGCCATTCTCGAAGTTAACCACTGGTGCCACGAAAAGGTGAGCTACCGCCCCAGCGATGCTCGCACAAGTAGCCCGCTTGCCACGATGCGCACAGCCTATGGTCGCTGCGGCGAGGAATCGACATTCCTAGTAGCTGCCCTGCGCTCGGTGTGCATCCCTGCCCGACAGGTATATACACCACGCTGGGCACACACCGACGACAACCATGCATGGGTCGAGGCATGGGCTAATGGCAGATGGTATTTCCTGGGAGCCTGTGAACCAGAACCTGTGCTCAACCTGGGATGGTTCAACGAGAGCGCCTCGCGAGGAATGCTCATGCACACCAAGGTCATCGGAGATTATGATGGCCCAGAGGAAGTTATGAGTATAACACCATGCTATACCGAAATTAATGTCACCAGCAACTATGCTCCCACCACGAGAGTGAACGTAAGTGTAGTTGACGAGAATGGCATTCCCGTTAGTGATGCCACAGTTGAATTTAAGCTCTATAACTACGCTGAGTTCTACACAGTGGCCAAGAAGACAACCGACAAAAATGGAACCACCTTTCTCACTGCAGGACGAGGCGACTTGCTAGTTTGGGTGACTAAGGGGGATAAAGTGGCAGTGAAGAAAATCTCCTGGACTAGTGACCACCATGAGGTAATTGCACTTAAAGACAAATCACTGCCGCAGCACCTTGAACTAGACATAGTGCCACCACCATTGAGTGCAGTACTACCAGAGATCTCCGACGAGCAACGTGCACTCAACGACCGCCGCAAGGCGCAGGAGGACTCCATCCGCCAAGCCTACGAAGCGACTATGCCAGTAGAAGCGTGGCGAGGCAACCACCGCACCATACAGCAGTTCCTTGATGAAGCAAAGAACAAGGTAATGGCGCACAAACTCCTTGATGTGCTCAGCGAAAAAGACCTGCGCGACATAAACCTTGATGTACTCCGCGACAATGAAGTGACAGAAACCGACACCTCCGAAATCTACTGCCGCTATGTACTGAGCCCACGAGCTGAGAATGAATGGTTAACACCTTATAGAGAATTCTTCCATAGGGAATTGAGCAACAAAATAAGTAATATTGACAACTTAATCGTTTGGACAAAAGCAAACCTCACAATTGACAACGAGCACAATCCTCAGCGCTTGCGCCAGCAACCTATGAGTGTGTACCGCACCCATACCACCGATGAGCTGGGACGCGTCATCTTCTTCGTGAGCGCCGCACGCAGCATGGGTTGGCCCGCACGAATCAATGAGGTGACAGGCAAACTCGAATACTACATTAATAATGCTTGGCATGAGGTAAAATTTGAGGAAAGCGAATCGCTCAAAACCGAACCTTCGAGAATGCTTCGACTGAATTTCACACCTAGCGACACCCACAACGACCTCGCCTACTACACTCATTTTACCCTGAGCAAGATAGTGGACAACAAACCGCAGTTGCTCACCTACCCCGAAGATGCCACCTGGAGCAATTATTTCAAAAACGGAGTGCAACTTGAGCCAGGAACCTACATGCTCACCACTGGCAACCGCCAGAGCGACGGCAGCGTGCTCGCCAGCATCACGTCTTTTGAAATTGAAAGCAACAAAGAAAGCGACATTGACCTTTCTCTGCTTAACAAGGATGATGCGCTAAATATTATTGGGACATTGCGTTTAGATAGCTATTATTCTAATGGAGAAAGGAGACAAATTCTTGACAATGACTGCTATCACATCGTGGGATTTATAGCACCAAGTAACGAGCCTACAACTCACGCGCTGCACGATATCGCCACCTGTGCTAGCCAAATTGAGGCATTAGGATGCGATATAACTCTGCTAACTCTAAACGATGAACAAGAGCAACGCTTCGACAAGTCACAATTCAGCGATCTACCAGCTTCTGTGATTTGGGGCATTGACAAAGATAGAATGGAAATGGAGGGCACAGTCAGATTCGTTTATGGAACAAATATGGAAGATCTTATCAGGGAAACAAAAGCCAACGAAAAAACTATGCCTATTTTTGTTGTGACCGACAGTAAAGGAAACATCTTCTTTACACAACAAGGATACACCATCCATCTGGGAGAGCAAATCCTCAAAGCCATCAAAATCCACACCAACAAGTACAAATAATACTATATTTCAAATCCCAAAAAGCAGAAAAAATCAGCAAAAACACCATTTATTGAACTTTTTTTCGAAAAAAGTCACGAAATATTTGCACAGTTCAAAAATCGGTTGTAATTTTGCAACGCTTTTCGAAAAAGCACGGGTGCTTAGCTCAGCTGGTTCAGAGCATCTGCCTTACAAGCAGAGGGTCGGCGGTTCGAATCCGTCAGCACCCACCCAAAAGAAATCGCGCTGATAATCAATAGTTTGACACTATTTATCAGCGTTTTTTTCTTTCAAAACCAGTTCATATGCCTTTAAAAAAAATGGCAATTTGTTAGTATTTATATGTTTTTTTGAGTATAAATTAGCAAAAAACTTGCTCCAAAACTTGCTCCAGAATCACATGAATTCACTTTCACTTGCCGCCACGTTTTTTTATGGCAAAAATCAGATTATTCCTTGATGCGAGGAAAAACACTATTAAGGCCACATTAAAGGTAGCCATATCGCATCGACAGAAGACGGCTTACATACCCTTAGATGTTAAGCTGTCAGTTGACCAATAATTCTTGTGTGACTAATCATCCTGATAAGAACAGATTAAATTTATTATTATCAGAAAAGAAGAACCAGGTTGAACGTGCCCTACTCCTCATTAGGGACAAGTCAAACATAGCCTCCATGGATGTCAAGGACATCAAGAGTGAGCTTGAGAAGATTCTGTACCCGGAGATTGCCGAGAAAGTAGAGAAACTAAAGCAAAGTCAGAAATTGTTTTCCTACAGGTTCTTAAGCTTTGCTGAGAGAAAACAACCCAGCACCCGCAAAATCTATGAAAACACCTATGCCCGAATGGAGATTTTTGCTGGGGCTAAACTTAAAACACTAACTTTTGAGGACATCACAAAAGAATGGCTACATGACTTCGACAAGTCCATGATGAGAGACTGTCCTTCTCAGAATTCCCGCAACATACATTTCCGCAACATACGTGCGGTTTTCAACGAGGCAATTGATGACGGAATCACTTCTAACTACCCTTTCCGCAAGTTCAAGATTCGACCTGTGGCAACAGCCAAGCGCAACCTCAAAGTTGAGGACTTGAGGACCTTGTTCAACTACCCTTGCGAGCCTTATGCCGTGAGATACGTCGACATGTTCAAGCTGATGTTCATGCTCATAGGCATCAACAGCATTGACCTTTGCCACCTTAAAGAGTTGAAAGGAGACCGTATTGAGTATCACCGTGCCAAGACCAAGCGATTCTATTCTATCAAGGTGGAGCCAGAGGCCCTGGAGATCATCAATAAGTATCATGGCGAGAACTGGCTGCTCTATATGCTTGACGGCTACAGCGACTATCACGACTTCACCAAGCACATGAACAATGCCTTGAAGCTCATTGGCCCCGTAAAACGTAGTGGCTTAGGAGGCAAGAAGGAAAGAGGCGAGCCTCTATTTCCCAACATTTCAAGCTATTGGGCTCGTCACTCATGGGCGACAATCGCTGCTTCACTTGACATTCCCAAGGACACGATAGCTCATGCCCTGGGACATGGAGGAAACACTGTCACTGACATCTACATCGACTTTGACCAGGCGAAGGTAGATGAAGCAAACCGAAAAGTGCTGGACTGGGTTCTATACGGTAAGAGGTAGAGCCTAAAGGCTATCAAGTTAAGGCTGCATTTTCTGAAACAAGAAGTGCAGCCTTTTCTGTGACCATAAGTGTATCAATAAGTGTGACAAAAGGTGTAACCATAAGTGTAACAAAATGCGTAACCATAAGTGTAACAAAATGCGTAACATTTAGTATGACTTTTTGTGCTACATTTAGTGCTTCATTTAGTGAAACGAAAGGTGCGCCGACCAGTGCAACCATCGGTGATTCCGTATGATGACCATACATACAAAAAAAAGGCCACACAAAGTGTGACCACAGGTGTAACAGTAGGTGTTACACTTTCATGCACATTTTTCTACGCATTTAGATGATTTTATTTAACAGAACTGTCTGAAAAATAAGATATGATTTGAGGCGGCACACTTCTGCGATAGCACGTTCACAGTATATCCCACAATCCTCCACACCGAAGATGATTGAGATTTTGGCTATGGTTTGTCTGGCACCTCCGCTAGAATCAACGAGAGCCACACTTAGTGTGCCAACCACCTGCATAGTCGATGACTCAATCTCACGGATTTGTCTGCGGGTGTCCGCCAATTCACGGCGCAAACGTCGAAGGTCGGTGCGGTTGCCCGCTGCCGCCGCCCGTGCTATGGCACTCTCCAGCTGCAGCGCATTCTGCCGAAGCTGCTGCAGCACCTGGATAGGTTGCTGACCGTTGATGGTCAGGTTCACTGTTGCTTGTGTGCTTATGTTGCTCATAGGTGTTTTTAAGTTGTCGTAATCAGTTATGAGTAATCAGTTTTCCAGTTTGTCGAAGACAAAGATAAACAAACCGCGATAGCGGTTAAAAGACATTAAGCCGAGCCAGGTCTTAATGTGTTCCCAGTCACGCAGTGACGTTAAATGCTTCCTGAAGCATGTTTTTCTCGTTTACGGTCAAAGATTTCGACCGTAAATCATCCGTGAGCGTCGAACGGCGTTCACGGTTTGTTCCAACTTTCCGCCTTTGCGGAAGTCACAAGGCTGTTATACAGCCTTTTACGGGGGTACGGGGGGGGGGGGGTCCACCGTCCCTGTCTGGGAAGACCCCCCGATGCCCTGCGTAGGACTTTCGTAAAACTGCGTTTTTCGTTATCGGAATATGCAAGCGAGGCAAGGCGAGCGAGGCGATTGTGCGGTCAAATCGCTGACGTGCGAAAGCGAACCTTTGACGCAGGAAAAGGTTTCGGTTGAGCGTGTCAGCACCGCTTTCAGCCGTAATCATGTCAAGCCCGCTTGACGTGATGAGGCAAGAGTAACAAGTGTAGGCTATGTGGTCAGGCGATAGTATTCATGTTACCGACAGACTTGGCTACAAGATGTCCAGGCTACAATGCGCAGCTGTAATAGCGATGCTGGAGAGCGTGAGCCTGTGCCTCAAGGGAGCAAGGGGGCGACAGCCTGGAGGCTGGATGCAATGGCATACTGCACCGACACCCCTGAGCGCAAGCGAAAGCCTGTGGCAAGTCAGCTAGGACGTCAGCAAGCATAGGAGTGAGAGACGGCGGCAAGTGTGCGAGCGAGTGCCGTGGGGCGTTGCGGACTGACCACCGTCAAGCATCGGGCGTGAGCCGGATGCGAGTCCGCATCGTCCCACATCAGGCACGACCAGAGCACTTTTGACGACGGAGCGTAATGACGGGCGCGGCGTAGTCCTGCGACCTGCTGCAGGCGCAGGGTGTCGGTGCGTTCAGGAGTGAAGATGTGTGTACAGATGTTGAGCGCAGCCCAACATCACACATCGTAACGACGACCATGCCACTGCGTCGGTCTTCAGGCGAAGCGCGCGCAGCGACCGCCGCAGGCACGGCTCACGGGCGTAGGCATCGCGATTGAGAGTGCTCGCCACTCTCTCGAACAAATGCGTGCTACGCCAGTGGCACACCGCTTTGCTATGGCGACGGCAACAGAGTGGACTGCCTCCACCAATGAAGACAGCCGACCGCAGAGCGCCAGCGCTCGTGGGTCAAGCGGCGTATGGAGTGTGCGTAGAGTACCGCCACCTCGGGGCAATGACACACTTGTGTTGTCAAGCTTGGAATGAGGGCATGGAGCAGGAACAGCGCAACAGCGAGTGGCGCGCCCGTGGCGACACCCGACGGCTACGCAGGAGTCTCGGGTGTCGGTACGGAAAGGCAGCGCCATCTGCGTGAAGCTGGGCCGTCAAGCGCCGTGACCTCATTCGGAGCGTTTGTCACGAGGTGGTAACAAGGCACGTCATCCATAGCGCAACCCGTAGCGAAACGAAGTGAAGTGCAGGGTTGCGCCATGGCATGCAGCACTCTCCAGTAGCCAGCCTGAGCCACGACGGAGGTCGGCGGCGCAATGGAAGGAGGTGGCAGTCCTGCGTGTGCCTTCGGCATGGCACTTATAGGGATTGCAAGGATTGCCGCAGCAATATGAGGGGTGGGTATGTGGGTGATCGGCTCGCACCGTCAGGTTGCGTGCCATGCTGAGTGGCGGCTCGCCACCCCGAAGCGTAGCGGTGGGGGCGGCGAGCTGCGATGTGATGCCGACTGCGGCACCGATGCCCGGGCCGAGGAAACGGGTGTCGGTGTGGCATGAGGCTGCCTCCACCCGACGATGCGCCAGCATCGACGGACAAACAACGACGTGAGGCACGCAGTGCCGAACACATCTCTGCCACTGTTGCCAGCAAGGGCCAGCGTGCGTCTAATTGCCGCGGTCTTTGTGCCCATGTTCCATCCTTGTCCGCGGCCACTTTCATAAAACGGGATCTCGGCAAATATGGCGGAAATGACTACCTTTGTAAAACCGAATGAGATAAAAATCACTGAAATGTCTACTTTTATAAATTTATTCATATAAAAATCATTTTCAGTGCACTACTTAAACAATCTGGTGCAATGCACTCCCTTAAAAAGTGGGATTTTGGAATATTTGCTGCATATAAAATTTGGGATTTTGGAATTATTGTTTAATTTTGCATCGAAAATCTAATTATATTATGGCAACAACAAGGGTTTTTAAACGAAAGATATATGACCGTATGCTTCAGTGGAAACAAGAGCGCGACGGCAAGACTGCCCTTCTAATTAAGGGCGCAAGGCGAGTTGGTAAATCTACGATAGTTGAAGAATTTGCCAAGAATGAGTACGAATCGTATATTCTTATAGACTTCTCAAGTGTATCGGATGAAGTCACATCACTTTTTAACGACTTGATGAACCTTGATTATATATTTCTGCGCTTACAGGCAATCTACAACGTTGTACTTAATGAACGTAGATCAGTAATCGTATTTGATGAGGTTCAAAAATGCCCAATGGCTAGACAAGCCATAAAGCATCTTGTTAAAGACCATCGCTATGACTATATAGAGACCGGTTCATTGATTAGTATCCGAAAGAACACCGAAAATATTATTATACCCAGTGAAGAAACGCGCATTGAGATGTATCCTATGGATTATGAAGAATTTCGTTGGGCAACAGGAGACACGGCAACAATTCCACTGCTTCGTCAGTTCTTTGATAAACAGATGCCACTTGGACAGGCATTGCGCAAATGTATGCTTGATTTTCGTCTTTATATGCTAATAGGAGGAATGCCTCAAGCAGTGAATGAGTATCTTGACACCAATAACCTTAGCAAGGTCGACACAGTAAAACGTGAGATAATAGAACTATACTTTGACGACTTCCTTAAGATTGACCCATCAGGACGAGCCTCGCAGTTGTTCCGAGCGATTCCATCAGAACTAAGCAAAAATGCTTCCCGATATCAAGTTGGGAGTGTCCTCTCCGATAGCGAGCGAAAGAATATCGTTGAGGTGCTTCGAGCGATGAAGGATAGTATGGTTGTCAACTTCTCTTATCATGCTAATGACCCTCACGTAGGGCTGGCTCTCAATAGCGACGAAGACCGCTACAAGATGTTTGTTGGTGACACAGGTCTGTTTATAACACTTGCTTTCTGGGATAAGGATGTTACTGAAAATATTATCTACCAGAAGCTACTATCCGACAAACTGTCGGCTAATCTCGGCTATGTCTATGAAAACGTGGTTGCACAAATGCTTGTGTCAACAGGTAATAGATTATTCTATCATGTCTGGCCTGCGGAGAACGGGAACCACAACTACGAAGTAGACTTTTTACTCTCGAGAGGCAGCAAATTATGGCCTATTGAAGTGAAATCATCTGGGTATAACACCCATGCGTCTATTGATAATTTCTGCAAGAAATTCTCAAGTCGCATCAGCAATCGTTATCTCATATGCACAAAAGACTTCAAAAAGGATGGTGCAACAACTCTATTGCCAATACCTATGACGATGTTTCTATAGTACATGAGCCTAGACAAAATGAACTTGCACTTTTTGCTGAATGCAATCGTCTCGTCGCTCTCAATGAGGTCAAGGATGTGGTATGGCAGATTGTTGTCACCACCCCAAGGGATGTACGACAGTTTCTTGTCGATAATCACCGGACAGATGTCCACATCATCCTTGAACACCTTTCCGCTGTCAACCTGGAATGCTGCCGAAGCGTTCAAGTTGGCGATTGTTTCTACACTATTAAAATTTAACTCCATAATTCTGCGGTTTTGTTTTCCGCAAAATTATGGAGTCTATACCAAAGTCTAAAAGACAAACTTAAATGTCTTTCCATTCTAATATTTTGTCTCTGTCATCGTTGGTGATGATATGGGATGTATGCTTCACTTTTGAGCCATTAGGCGAAACAACGTAATAAGAGACATTGGTAGAGAAGCGAGCTTCACCATCTTCTTTGAAATAGTCGTTGCCTGAGTTCCCGACAAACTCAACCTTTTCGCCATTAGAGAGTGTTGAAGAAACATGGTTTATTACTGCTTCTCTAAGGTTCTGTTTCTCCACATTGCCATGACCAGGCAAATGTAAATGACCACTTGTTGCGTAACAAACAGCGAGGAAAAGTACTAAGCAAACTGCAAAAATTGAAATTTTCTTCATGACTATAAATTTTAATGTTATACCTATTATTTTGTCATTAGACGTAACGAGAGGTATAAAAAGTTGCACAGTTCTCATTTTTTTCACAAAAAAACTTCCATATCATTGACCATGAACACGCACGCCAGGCGCGCTTGTCTGATTTGCCCAGAGTTGAGCAGCTTGAACTGCTGTGTACCTTTGTAGAAATTGTAGCGTAGCGGCATGCAATTTCTCCACTCCTGGATCTCTCCCGATTTCGTCCACAGTTTGATGTCCACGGGGTCACCAGCCTTCAGCATCTTGCGAAGTGTTGATATGTGTATTGAGTTGGCCATTATTGGAATGTCGGGTCATATTGTTCGGTGAAAATCCTATCGTGATCTACCGTCAGGTAGTCCGTCTGCAGCCAAGTTCTGCGGTCCGCGAACTGGTATGTGAACTTCACCGTGTTGAGTTCGCCGTCACTGTCGTCGATCTCACAGGTGAAGTCCGTGATGAGCACTTTCGGAAGAAGTGCGAAATCAATATCCCACG